>Ga0307478_10000203_pt1 | contig 69297 bp, 45 predicted proteins | sample atmos_gasesECM4C_2_FD_203713 | JGI IMG/M metagenome (GOLD analysis project Ga0307478, IMG submission 203713) | Hardwood forest soil microbial communities from Morgan-Monroe State Forest, Indiana, United States - atmos_gasesECM4C_05 | ecosystem: Environmental > Terrestrial > Soil > Temperate...
CGTTTGAAAATCGCAGAGTCAATGTCTCCATTAAGATCTTCTTCTTCCTCCTCACCTTCGTTTTGGCCTGATCCCAATTCGGAGTCGTCGTCCGCAGGCACCGAGATTCCCTGGAGAAGGTGGGAGATATGCTCAACTGTCCAGCCCAATCCTGTGAGGCCACCGAAAAGGCCGAGATAGCCTGCAGATTGGGCCGCCTCATCAATCGCCTGGTTCAGGCACTCCGTGGCGCGATTAGCCCATCCGAGGTCATCCAGCGCAGCCGCCAGATATCCGTAGAGCAGGGCTTCTTCGTAAGTACGGGAGCGGAGGTGTTGCTCAGCAGGCACCTCGTAGTTCTTGTCCGCCACAGCCTGGGCGATGGTCTGGACCGCATCCCAGGCTTGGGCACCAAGATCGCTCTGACGCGAAAGGATGGGAGTCCAAGTCATTTGAACACTCCGCAATCGTCAAGAATTCGCAGCAGTTATTCCACCCACTTTAACGTCATCAATTCCGGAATCTCCATCGCCTTAGCTGTTTATGCAGGTTCGTTGTGCCTCGTATTGGTACCACCCACGGCGCAAGTGCCGCCACACTCAGTGATGAAAGGGCATGTAACGGTTGGGTCTTTCGGGCAATAGTACGGGCAGCTCTGGAATGATGCACCGGCGATTGACTCCAAAGCAGGGTCGTCTAGATTCCGCAGAGTCACCTTCTTGATCGCAAGTTTTCTGAGCGTCTTCATGGTTATCCTCCTATATAGAACGCCTGCTCGCGAGTAAAGCATAGGACGAGTGCAAGACACCGTCAAGTCATCTTCCTAGAGCATTGTCGAGAGCATGTGCTTCAATGTTAGTAACCGTTTCTACCGCCGGTAAGTCAGTGAATCCGGCTCCACTTATTAGCGACTTAAGTCGGTGATCGAAGCTCGAGAGTGTCCATCGAGAGGTTGGTATTTTGTTCGCGTTGCATTCGAAGCAACTCGGCGTACTTGGAACTGGTTTTCAGCAGTTCTTCGTGAGTACCTTGGGCAACAATTTTGCCTGCATCAAGAACAACGATCAAGTCCGCATCGCGAATCGTGCTGAGACGGTGGGCAATGACGATTCTCGTGCAACGCAACCGCGCCAGATTCTGATTGACGAGTTCCTCAGTCACTGCGTCCAGATGACTGGTTGCCTCATCCAACACCAGAATGGTTGGCCGGCATGCCAGAGCCCTCGCCAATGCCAGGCGTTGCCTCTGACCGCCGGAAAGAGACAGGCCACGATCGGCCATGACGGTTTCATACCCCATGGGCATGGCTACGATTTCGTCATGAATGCAGGCGAGTTTGGCTGCATGGATTACCTGATTGAGGCCCATCTGCGGGTCGGCTAGCGCGATATTTTGGCGCACGGTGCCGCCAAAGAGTTGCGTGTCTTGAGTGACAATACCGAGCTGGCTTCGTACTGACCGGAGATCGAGGCTAGTCAAGTCGTTGCCGTCGAAAAAGATTCTTCCGGCCGATGGCTCGTAGAGACCCGCCATGAGCCGCGCCAGCGTTGACTTGCCCGAGCCCGTCCGCCCAACTAGGGCCACTCGGCGGCCGGGACCGATCGTTATGGAAACGTCCTCCAGAGTAAGTGGATCCGGCTTCGCATAACGAAACGAGACGCACTCCAGCGAGATGGCACCGGTTAACTTCTCGGCTAGCGCCACGCTGCCCGGCTTCTGCTCCGGGGCCGTATTGAGAACATCGTTAATACGCTCCAGATAGGTTTCCAGCATCTGAAACTGCACACCGGCGGAAATCAAGCTGGTCAAGGGACCAAAAAACCCCGCTGCCAGGGCACTAAAAGCCACCATTGTGCCCAAGGTGAAGCTACCCTGGAGAACGAGGTATGTTCCGTAAAACATAACGGCCAAAGTTGAAGCGGTACTTAGTAAGTTCTGCAGCGCAGCGAAAACCGCATCGAGACGTCCTCGTTGAACTGAAACATTCAGGCTATCGACAAACAGATTGGACCAGTTCTCCGCTGCGCGATGCTCCAGCCCCATCGCCTTTAATGTCTCCATTCCACTGAGCATCTCGACCTGGTAGGTTTGCGAACGAGCCGAGATCTCCAGGGTCTCAGCCAGGAGTTCACGCTGCCTGTGCCGCATCAGCACAACCAGCAAGACACGCGTCGCAGCTATTGCGATGATTGCGAGCGTAAGTGGAACGTTGGCCAGCATTAGCAGAATCAGGTAGAGACTCACCATGAAGCCATCCATCACGGTGGAGAGAGTGGTGGAAGTGAGAATTTCCTTGATGCTGGCGTTGCTGCCGAGACGCATCATGAGATCGCCGGCCGTGCGCTGTTGGAAGAACGAATAGGGTAACTCGACCAGATGATCAAGAAAGCGGAGTGTAAAGCTCGCCTCCACCTGAGTTTGTAGATATAAGAGCAGATGAGCACGGATGAAGCTTGCCAGCGCGTTAAAGAGCTGGAAGGCAACATAAGCGGCCGCCAGCATGAAGAGTAAAGAATAACTTTTTCGCGGGACCACGCGATCAATCAGGACCCCAGTCAGGATCGGCATCACCGCCGACAGAATTTGAATTACCACCGATGTGGAAAAGATACGAGCGAGCAGACCCCAACGTTCGAAGACTTGCTTTAGTAATCCCCAGCTACGGTTGGTTTTTACTTTTCCTGGTTCGAATGTCTCACTGCGCTCGAAAATCAGCGCGACTCCCGTAAACGCTCGCCTGATCGTTCCCATTGGAACATCACGCCGCCCGGCAGCGGGATCAACAATCCGGACGGAGTCCGTGCCGACTTGTTCAAGAACGACATAGTGGCGAAATTCCCAGTAGAGAATCGTGCCGCTCGGCAGTGCGGAAAGATCTTCAACCTCGGCGCGGACACCGCGGCCGCGTAGACCATAGAGGCGACCGGCTCGCAGGAGCGCCGAAGCTGTTGTACCGTTCCGCCCAACGCCCAGAGTCTGGCGAATCTCGGTTAGCGGCACCTCCCTGCCGTGGTATGCGATCACCATCGCCAGTGCGGCCGCGCCGCAATCAGTCGCCGACAGCTGTCGCACCAAGGGAATCCGCCGGGAAGATCTGCCGTGAGCAAGCCTTTTCAGAGCCGGAAAGCGGTCAAGGAGGGGCGATTCGGCGGGTTTGTTCGCATCATTCTGCACGTTGCCGTCAGTTCGCCTTTCCGAAAATGTTTCGTAGTCCATGCAACAGGAAAGTCAGTCCCACCGCACTTGCTGAAAACAGCGCGAGTACAATCCAAAATGCTCGCCGCAGCCACGGCGGCAGCACCTTTAGAACGTCCCCTTGTTGGTCCCAGCTTCCGAGGTGGTACTCCAAAGCTTCCTGGCGAAAAATTGCGTTGTTCGCCTCGGCCCCCGTTGCCCGCTTCATGAGCAGACTCTGCACCCGGTTCTGTAAAAGAATCTGGTTGAACGTTGGCGCCGAGCACTCAGCCAGCAACTCGATCAATCGAATCTCTTCGCGAGAGAAAGCGGCATGTTCCCCACTTCGCGCGGCTGTGAGGACTCCCGCTGGCAACCCTCCTGGCCCGAGGATCGCCTCGGCAAGAAAGCGAGCGTTGCTCATCTCCACCGGTGCATCGATATCGGGATCATAGCGAGGATCCAAGCCGACGCGGTCCACGCAAACAGGCTTACCGGTGCGAGCGACAAACGCAACCAGTCCGGAAGCCGCGCTGTAAGTCCATTTTTCACTTTCTGACGCGTCGGCAGGGGTGATAGTCTCCGCGTCCGAGTCGTACACAAAACACTGAACGATCGTCGCGTGTAAGATATCGCGCCCCGTTTCAATCATCAGGCGTCCCGCGCTCGCTAGATCTGTTTGCATCGGCAACCGAGCGCACAAATCAAGCAGGCACTCGGCACTCTCGGCGCCAGCAGCTAGCGGATCGCGGCTTCGGTTCTCCCTCAAAGCGGGGTATTGAACTCCGCACACAATTAAATGCCAGAGATTTTCCTGGTCGATTTCTCCCCGCGCGAGGTAGAAGACTTGGCCCGCGTCGACATACTTCTGCAACAAATCTGAATCGTGGTTGGCACCAAGAACGATGGTTGTTGGCGGTGTGTTTTCAGGACGCTCCGAACGGCTGCGCGTTAGAGTGTCTAGCGCCTCTGGCTGGGCAACGCTTGGCCCGAGTAAAAGTACGGCGACGTCCTCTTCCGCCAAAACTCGCAACGCGTCTCCGACATTCTGCGCGTTGACGATACGAAAAGGCTCAAACTTGTTGTCTTCAAGTGGCTGGCTCAAGCCTAGGGTAAGCAACAATCGGCACGATGGCTGCACACAATTCCTAGTCGACGATGCCTGCCAATCTCTGGAGTGCATACAGTCTCGCTTCGGCAGGTTCAGGAAACCGGGTTTCCATCCACCACGGTCACCCTTGTCCGGCAAGCGTCCTTCATTTAGGCGAGGTTAGCACGAAACACCTGAAAATGTGCGGGATTGGCGAGGCCGATCCGCCACAGTCCAGAATTCTAGGGCGCTGCTTGATTCGGTCAGTGGCACTCCGGATCCGCCTCGCGTGTGAGCAATTGCGACAAGTTCACCGGCTTATTGACCCTTTTCACTTTCGTCTCCTTTGAGATGGCGCAGACGAGTGGATGCAAGGAGCCGACCGCTGACTTCGAGGCGCGGGTAAATAGAACAGGCGCTAGCAGCAATTGCGAATTGGGCTAGTACATGTCCCTCCGCAGCTAAAAAAGGCAGCTTGGGCCTGGGGTGATACCTCCGACAATTGACTTCAGACTGGCTCATCCAGATTACGCAGGGTGACCTTCTTAATTCCAAACTTCTTTAGTTTCTTCATGTCAGCCTCCTTGCATCCAGGTTCTGTAAGGTCATTTATCGATCCTGATTTTGCTCGTCTTTGTTTTCATCGGTTCGTGCGTCCTTAAGGTTCACATTGAGTCAACAAAGGGGAGACGAGGTTGGTACGCAATGTGGCACGCACGTTGAACACGTATGACATGAAGTGAAAATGTTCGACACTCCTGCCCCTCCGACCTGTTCGAGTTGCGGTTGATTGAGGTCTTGCAGGGTGACCTTCTTAAGTCCGAGTGTATTTAGTTTCTTCATATTGGCTCCTTCGAATTGATTAGACGAATTGACGCAAGACCAAGTATGCCGATCCTACTCGCGGACAGCTTTAGTTATATCGTGGCATATTTCAGCTTTTTCACGTTATCCCCCTTCTTAGCACCCGAAACACGAGTTGCCGGTACAGTTGACAAGGCATGACTGTTGGCCAAAGCAGCCTGTTTGAAGCGTAGGACATACCGGCTTAACGGTGTCGGCGCCAGCGCCAGCGAACGCATCTAGCGTGAGGTCATCCAGATTTTTCAGTGTGATTTTCTTGAGTGTGAGCTTATTCAGCTTTCTCATGTTAGCCTCCTTTGAGATGCGGTGGGTGCCCGTCGATTTGCGGCAGATAAATTGTCGGAGAGAACCTAGTTACGCAGAAAGGTTACTACCCACCAATCAGTAGGTCAAGGTGGTTTTCATTGTGACGCTAGTATCTTAGGGTCGCGTCTAGGTTATTTCATAACTGGCGCGTGTCGCATTCGGCAGCTTCCTTAGCTGCACAGGCAAAGGCCTAGGAAATAAATCCTCAGCACTTAGCGCCGCAGGTAGGCGCACTACATGGTTGGGGGAAAGCGCACGACCTTTGGATGTCACAACTAGTTACCGGAACCGTGTTAGGGAATGGTTGCCTAAGTTCTCGGCGCGGACCAATAGAGCGTTCAAGGTGGGCAGTCCCTGCTGCTGCAGGGACTGCCTCTCTATGTCTCCAACGGAGCGGGCGTTAAGAGCAGCATTGCCCCACCTTCGCCGTACATGTCCCTCCACAACTGTCATTGCACGAAAAACACGTACCTCCGCAAGACTTCACACAGGTTGGCGTGGTGTTGCCACCAGCGACGCGATTTAGCAATGGTTCATCAAGATTCCGCAGCGTTACCTTCTTAATTTCGAGTTTCCTTAGCTTCTTCATCATAGCCTCCTTGGAGGTTGAATAGACAAATTGATGTAAATGGGCCCGATGGGCCAAATTGTATTTGCAGTTATAAGAACAATCAAGAGCAAATCAAGAGCCTTACCCTCCCGTGTAGAATCATTCGAGTCAGCGTATCTCTCGTTCTTTGAGTGCTAATATCGCAATCCAATGAGTACTGAAAAGCAGAAACAACAAGCGCCGGAGCTTACTCACTCCGGTTTCTTCGCCCTCCGGACTCCGATGCTTCCTATCCAGGAACTTACAGCCTGGAGTACTGGACTTACCGCAGCAGGGGTATGGGAAAACGAAGCGGCTCCGGAGGTTCTGGAGAACGCATGGAAGCATGATTTGCAGACTCTCCGGGGCCGTTTGCGTGACATCCTGACCCGCCCGGAAATACTACATGCGCTTTATGTGGCTTCCCCGTCTCTCCAGGCTGGGCTCGAACATTGGAAACGGGACCCCGACAGCAAGAAGGGTCGGCAGGCAGAACGAGCGCTGGTACGCTACTTCGCAAGAATGACTGCTCGTTCAACACCATTCGGACTATTTTCCGGTTGCTCCGTCGGGCAGATAGAAGAGAAAGCAGATGCAACCGCACTCGTTTTGACGCCACGGTCGCATTACAAGTTGTGTTGCAGGTTAGATTTCGATTATCTGTTCGCGTTGACCACGGCCCTGCGACAGGATCCGGCGCTGGAGATGGAGTTGCATTACTGGCCAAACTCAAGCTTGCACAAGGTTGCCGATGCCTGGTACTACACCGAATCCCGAATGGAAGAAACACAACGCACCCATCACCTGGTGAAGATCGTAAGCGATACCTATCTGGAAGCTGTGATCGGCGTGGCGCAGAACGGAGCTACCGTTTCGCAATTAGTAAACGCCGTGCTGAAGGCGCCGGGAGAAGCGGAACCTTCCGAAGAAGAGGCTCAGCAATACGTGCTCGATCTCGTCCGCAACAATGAGATTCTGGTATCGAATCTTTCCCCACTGCTGACGGGAATTCCGCCGTTGGATGACCTCATTGCGATGCTGGAGTCGCTGCCTTCCGGTGCCCCAGTGGCAGAAATCCTGCGTGGTGTCCAAACCCGGATTTCCTCGATCGAGCGCACTGGTCTCACTTCCTCTCCTGACGACTATAAGGCCATTGCTTCTGAGTTGGAGAAGCTTCCCGGCAAGTTCGACCTAGCGCGGCTGTTCCAGGTTGATATGGTCAAGCCGTTTGAGGAGTGTGTGCTCGGCAAGGATGTGATTGCCGAGCTGATTAAAGGAGTTGAGATTTTGTGCCGCCTGGGACAGAGCAGCGAGCCTGAAGAGTTGAAGTCGTTCCGAGAGACGTTCTCAGCGCGTTACGAACTCGCGATGGTTCCCCTGTTGGACGCGCTCGATGAGGAGTCCGGCGTGGGATTCGGAACGACAGCCAGCAAGAATGATGCTTCTCCGCTGCTGCGGGGACTGCGACTGAGGGGAGCAGGCGAGAATGCTGGCTGGAGAGGCCGACAGCTTGGAGTACACGAAACATTGGTGCGGCAAGTTGTGGAATGCCTCCGGAGTGGCAAGACGGAACTCGAGTTGGACCTCTCGGAATTAAACAAAGACTCGGGATCTGCTATCAAACTGGCCGACGCCTTCTGTGTGATGGGTACGCTGGTCGCGACGTCAGCCGACAACCTCCGGCGAGGCGAGTTTGAATTCTATCTGCACGGCAGCTATGGCCCCAGCGGTGGGAGGTTGCTGGGGCGATTCTGTCACGCCGACGAGCAGATTGACCGCGGCGTTCGTCGACATCTCCGGCAGGAAGAGCTTCACGATCCGGAAGCGGTTTATGCGGAGATCGTGTACCTACCGGAAGGGAGAATTGGAAATGTGCTGTGCCGTCCGGTTCTTCGCGAATACGAGATTCCTTACCTGGGCCGGTCTGGTGCACCGCCGGACCGCCAGTTGCCTGCCAGCGATCTACTGGTAGCGGTCGAAGCCAACAATATTGTCCTTTACTCTCGGCGGCTGCAGCGTCGTGTGGTTCCTCGACTTACCAATGCGCATGGTTTTATGAATCCGCAGCTCTCTTCTGTTTACCGGTTCCTGTGTTACCTGCAACATCAACACGGAGCTTCAGTTCCGGGTTTTTCCTGGGGCGCGCTCGATGCGCTGGATTACTTGCCTAGAGTTCGGGTCGGGCGCACAGTGCTGGCGGTTGCCCGGTGGCGGCTCTCGGAGAAAGAAATGGAAGCGGTTGGAAAGCAGGAAGGCCGCCAGCGTTTTGCCGCAATGCAGAAGCTGCGGCAGCAACGTGGCTTGCCGCGTTGGGTGATTTTCCAGGAAGGTGATAACTATCTGCCTGTGGACCTGGAGAACGCCCTGAGCGTGGACGCATTCGTTCACGTGTTAAAGCGAGGATCACAGGCGCTCTTGGTCGAAATGTATCCATCGCCAGATCAGATGTGCGCCTGTAGTCCCGAGGGAACCTTTCATCATGAATTGAACGTTCCTTTTGTTCGCAAGGTCGCAACGGATGTGCCTATCACGAGTCCGGTGACTGGAGCGAAACGCGTTTTGGAAATTGAAGGCGATGGGGATAGGGACGTACGAATTCTTCCTCCCGGCGGCGAGTGGCTCTACTTTAAGCTCTATGGAGGCACTGGAGCGCTCGATGAGATACTGACGACCGCGGTACGCCCCCTCGTCCACAACTTAGCGGCGTCGGGAAGCATATCCTGTTGGTTTTTTATTCGCTATTCGGATCCTCACGAGCACCTTCGCATCCGGTTTAATGGCACACGGGAGACACTCAGCCAGCGAGTATTGCCGCTCGTCTCGGAGACGCTCAATCCTCTCCTGTCTTCCGGTATTCTCTGGAAAATTGAACTCGATACTTATCAACGCGAAGTCGAGCGCTACGGAGGCGCCGACGGGGTTCTGGTTGCGGAAGACATTTTCTTTGCGGACAGTGAATTGGTCCTCGATATCCTGCAGGAACTAGCCGGTGACGAAGGTCTCGACATTCGTTGGCGCGTCGCGATCATGGGGATAGACCAGTTACTTTCGGATTTCGGGCTTGACGAGAAAGCGAAACAGGAAGCTATCCGTCGATGGCGCGAAATGTCTCAGAGAGAGTTCCAAATGGATATCTCGGCGAAAAGACAGCTTGGGGAAAGGTTTCGCACCGAACGCCGTAAGCTGGAATCGCTATTGGATGAATCGCCAGGGCACAGCAAAGAATGGGAGTTCGCGCGGAAGGCACTGAGCCGACGCTCCACTCGCAACGCGGAGCCTTGTCAGAGACTCCGGCAGCTGGCTACCGAAGGAAAGCTGACACAAAACATCGCTGACCTCGCTGCGAGCTACGTGCACATGCACATCAACCGTCTCATTCGCGCCTCGCAACGTGCCCACGAAGTTGTCTTATACGATTTTCTCTTCCAGTTGTACGAGAGTAGATCAGCCAGGAAGACGCGATCCGGGCCGTCGCTCTCTCAATACACTGCGTCGAACCATGAGCGCAGGGATCCGCGAAAACCTTCGGATTAGCGGTTCAACCTTCACGCAAAGCCACAATGGGATTTACCTTGGCAGCCCGGCGCGCTGGCATGTAACTGGCCGTGAAGGAGACCACAAATAGAATGAAGGGGACCGTAAGAAATACGTTGACATCGAGAGCACGAACGCCATAAAGCAGGGTCGCGATCATGGAGCAGTTACGGCTGCCATGATCAGGCCGGTGCAGATACCGCCGATCTCTTGCGAGCGCTGTCCTACCAAGTACGCCAGCAATCCATAAATTCAAACAGGAGCGCCATCACAGCAAAGGTTCCCACCAACTCAGCGGAGAAACGTCGCTGAGCCAAGGAGCTTTCCATCACTTCATTCATAGATCGAATATCATACAGGCAGGAACAATCTATTTGAAAATAAGTCTGACCTAGCAAACGCCGGCGAATCGGTAGTAGTCCAACTGCCAGACCGGATGCACATCATCGAAAAAAGAAGAACATAGACGCTCAAAGAGCCAATTGCTTCAATCGCGGTCGCTCGTGACTGCCTTCACCGCCGGTTTGTTTTGCTTTCTCAGAATCTCACCCAGCAGGAATAGATCGGTGAGGAGCGCGCGGAGGTGGATGGAGGCGTTCAGATTGTCGATCAGCTGGGAACTGATCGCGGGTTGAGCGAGAACCAGTTCGATCGCGGCAAGAGAATCGCGGGAGTCGCGATCGAGCACCTCAACGAATGCCAGGTACTTGCCAACGGGCTCAAGGCCTTCCTCTTTGATTGCCATCGCACAAGCTTCCGGCAGCCCCGTCGAGGCTTCCACGGCGCGATGCAGGAACTCACGGACTTGTCCACCCGATTTGCCGCCCTGGTCACTGGGTAGTCCCTGGGCTGCATATGCCAGCAGGAACTCGTAACACTCTTCCACCGCGTCAAAACGATCGCAGAGTTCAGCCAGCATCGGTTAGCCCTCGGCGTTCCACGCGGTTGGATGCGGGTAACGAAGAAGCAATCTTCCATCGCTCGGGATCGTGCTCTTCCAGATAGAAATCGCAGTCCATCCAGCCGAAGATCATCGATTTCGTGATCGCGCGTTTTTCCGGTCGGAGCCCGAAGTAGACGTGCATCATGACGAGCGCAATCAATCCCACACCTGCCAATCCGTGCAGCACGTACATCAGGCCCCAGGTCATGTCACTGAATAGATACGGATTCCGAGGGAAAAAGATCGTACGCACGCGAGACATCATGAAGACGCCGGTTAGGATTACCGACAGGCCGCACAAGATAATGACGCCGTGGAAGAGCTTGTTCTCAAGGGGATACTTGGCAAACTTTTGCGGCGGCGGCGCAGGCATTCCGAAAAATCGGCGAACTCTTTTCCATGCGTCGTCCAGATCGATTCTGTCGGGCCAAATCGACCAGAAATCGAGCCAGAAGGAAGCATGAATGATGTGAAAGATGATGGAAACAGTTAACACGGCGCCGGCAATCCAGTGATAGGTGACCCAGGGAAACTGCACGCCTACCTTCGGAAGAAAGGCGGTGAACAGCAGCGTGAACATCGAGGCTGCCATGATCCAGTGAAACAGCCGTGCAACCAGCGAGTGCCGCGGAACGCGCTTGGGTATCTGCGCAACGGCTTGAGGAGAAGCATTGCTGGCAAACTCTCTTGCCTTGGCGAAAAACATGATGTAGATGGCGTGAACGATCAGAAAGAGCAACCCCGCAATCAATGCAACCCAGATCAGAAACCAGGCAATATGGATGGGGATGCTCTGCCCCCACGGACTCGTCGCCCACTCTAAGAAGCTGCCCATATCATCTCCTCTACTCCACTAATGGCGCGCTTCACCAGATTTCTCATCAGCGGGATTTTGTAGGCGTTGAACTGCAACGGAACCGCGCCTTGCACCGCGAGTTTTCCTCCCGCTTCCCCGGTCGCCTTGTTTCGCGTTTGGCCGCGAACTGCATCTTCGACGGCCTTCAGCCGTAACGGCCGAGCGGCGGCGCCGTTTACGGCGATTCGCATGCGCTCGATTGTGTTGCCGGATAGGACCGTGGCCGAAGCGACGTTCATGAGCGGGAAGTCCCAAACGTTGCGGTCTCGCACTTTTTCAAAATAAAATTGCGCGCCCGCCCAGGTGGATGGAATACGAATAGCCGTCAGCAGATCTCCGGGCTGCAGAATGTGCAGCCGGGTAATGTCGATCTCAGGACCGATGAAGTAATCCTCCGCATCAACCACGCGTTCACCCTTGGCCGTGCGCATCACGAACTTTGCGTCCAGCGCAATCAGGGCCGGAGCGGTGTCGGAGGGATTCACCGCTACGCAACGGTCTGCGTGCAGAATTGCATGCTCACGGTTGCGGCCCTCCGGGGTATCGGCGTAACAAATGTTGCCGCCGGCGCGGTAGCACGGCCAGCCTCCGCGGTAATACCAGCAGCGGGTGTCTTGCGAAACATTGCCGCCAATCGTTCCCTGGTTGCGGATCTGCGGCGACGCCACCACTTCTGCAGCCTGCGCCAGCAGGCCATACGTCTGTTTGACGACGGGATGATTTACCACTTCCGTAAGAGTAGTCATCGCGCCGATTTCGATTCCATCGCCAGTCGTGCGAACTCCCCGCAGTTCTTCGATGCCACTTAGATCGACCACAGCTTTGGGTTTTCGGATTCGATCCTTGAGCCAGTCGAAACTGTCGAGCCCGCCGGCCAGCACCCAGGCATCGCTTCCGTGCTGTTCGAGAAGCTTCTGCGCATCGGCGACAGAAGCCGGCTGATACAGTTCGAAAGCGGCCATTACGTCTCGTATGACAGCCATAAATCTCCTTCACGTCTCCATCAGATGTGTGCCATCAGAGGATGTTGCATCGGCCGGCCCGCTTCGAGCGAGGTCAGAATGGTGTCGGCGTTCACCGGCGCGCGCTGGAAAATCTCGTCTCCGAGCGCATCCGAAAGCGCATTCAAAATCGAGGCACAGCCGCCCGCAACCGGCGGTTCGCCCACTCCTCGAGCGCCCACCGGCGTCTCCGGGTCCGGAATGTCCAACGCGGTCCATTGCATATCAACCGGGACATCCAGAATCGTCGGAGGCTTGTTGTGATGAAATCGCTTGGAAAGCATTTCGCCGTAGTGCGGATCGAACACCCACTTCTGGCCGATCGCATGGCCGATGCCTAACACCGATCGGCCGAGCACCTGACCACCCAGCGCCCGGGGATGGATCACCGTGCCCACGTCGGCGCAAGCGAGGAAGTCGACGATGTAGTACTTACCGGTCTCGACGTCGACTTCAATTTCGGCAAAACTGGCCACGTATGAAAACGTCGAGCCGTCGCGCGGGTAGTTGTCCTTCGCCGCCGCCACCAGACCTTGACCCGCTAACGCCGCCACGGATGCCTTCGTCAGTTTGTGAAGATCGGCGGGCGCTTCGTGGCCATCGTAAACGCCGCCCAGTTGAATCGCGTACTTCGCGGCCTGTGCCAAAGTCATACTGGCGCCGCCGCCCTTGCGGAAGACATGCTCGTTCGCGACCTCGTATTGCTCCGGTTTGCCACCCAACTTCTTGGCCGCGATTTCTTGGAGCTTCTTTTTAGCGTCCATCGCCGTCGCATATGCGGCGCGTGTCATGGCATGGGTTGTCTGGCTGCCGCCCGAGACGCAGGTGAAAGGAAGGTTCTTTCCCGTGTTACCCCACACCACCTCGCACTTTTCCCATGGCACGCCGAGCACTTCAGCGCCCGCGCGGTGCACGTCGATTACCGACTCCGTCCCAAGGTTACCGATGCCAGACTGGAAGGTGATCCGCCCATCCGGTCTGATGACCAGCAGTCCATCGAACCCAATCGTGCCGCCCACGTAGCAGCTCAGCGATACGCCGACCCCGCGAACTTTTGTGCCCATCCTTTTCGGAGTGCGCGCAACCCGCTCGCTCCACTTGAATTGCTCCGCGCCGCGGTCCAGTGCTTCTTTGAGAAATGCGCTCGTCGCATACTGCCGTTTTCCTTGCACCGCTGGTCCGAACGGCGCCTTGCCTTCCGGGCAGTTGACGCGGCGAATCGCCACCTGGTCAACGCTGAGCCTGCGCGCAGCTTTCGCGATAATGGGCTCGATGATGACGATCCCCTGCAGCCCGCCAGGAGAACTTTGCGCACTGCGGGGCGGCGTATTCGTCAGCACCGTCACGCCACGCCAGCGCATGGCTTGCGGCTGGTACAACAAAGAGACGATGCGGCCCGATGATGGAGCGTCACCCACCGCGTCGTATGGACCGTTATCGCAAATCACGAACATGTCGAGAGCTGTAATCCGACCTTCTTTCGAGAAACCGACTTTCATCCTTCCTTGAAAGCTAGGACGGGCGCGTCCAATAAGGGTTTCTTCCTCGCGGCTGATCCGCATCATCACTGGGGCATTCGTTTTCTTCGCCAGAAGCGCAGGGATGATCATCGACACTCCACCGGTGATCTTGCTGCCGAATCCTCCTCCGGTGTATTCGCTGATAAACACAACGTTGTCGGCATTGATGTTCAACCAGCGTGCGATTGCAGGCAGAGTTTGCGCAGTGCTTTGCGTACCGGTGTGAATGTAGACTTTGCCGTTCTGCCAGTAAGCCATCGCACTGCGGGTTTCCAGGGTTTGGTGGCTCGTGTCGGGTGTCACGAAAGTCTCATCGAGAACCAGCGCAGCATTCTTGAAGCCGGAATCGAGATCGCCGTACGACCATTCGTCGGTCGCTTTGCCCATTGGAAGACGGCCGTGCTTTGCGTCCGAGAAGTCGGCTTTGGTCCACTTGAGTTCCGTCACCACGGGCGGCCCTGGGTTTTGCCCCACAGGGCGAACCCAGACATTGCCATCGGTTCGGGGATTCGGACCGCCCGGCCGCAAGCTGTCGAGCGGATCCAGCACGAACGGAAGCGGTTCAAAATCGATTTGAATTTTCTCGATGGCTTCCGCGGCGGTGAGTTCGTCAACGGCGGCTACCGCGAGAATCGGTTCGCCCTGATAGACCGGTTCGTTTGTAAGGCTGCGTTCGCCCCATTTGCTGGCTTTGATCACGGTTCCATTATCGGTAAGGGTATCGGCAGGGGCGGGAAGATCATCCGCCGTGAGAATGGCCTTGACCCCCGGCATGGCTAGCGCTGCGTCGGTGTGGATGCGCTTTACCCGAGCATGCGGCATTGGGCTGAGCAGCAGTTTGCAAAACAACATACCTGCCGCGCGAAAATCTTCGGCATATTTCGCCTGGCCGGTGACCTTCGCATATAAATCCGGAGTCTGATAATTCTTCCCGATCAGCTTGTACCCGGCTCCGTACTGGCGCTCCGTGCCTTTAACAGTCTCAACGGTTTTGTTGTTATCCAAGGTGAGACCTCCGCAGATTCTCGGCGCCGCGCATCATCGCGGTGAGAATCTTGTCATAATCCTGGCAGCGGCACAGGTTTCCCGAGACGCCCTGCGCCAACTCCTGACGCGTCGGATTCGGATTGGTTTTCAGGTACCCCACTGCGCTCATAATGAAGCCGGGCATACAAAAGGCGCACTGAAAGCCTTGTTCGTCGATGACGCCCTGTTGTACCGGATGCAAAGTCCCGTCAGCGCTGGCCAGGCCTTCGATGGTCACAACTTTCCGGCCGCGCACCGTGTGGGTGAGCACAGAACATGCATAATACGGAACATCGTCGATAAGAACGGTGCAGGATCCGCATTCAGCGCGGTCGCATCCCAGCTTGGTGCCGGTAAGGCCCAGCTTGTAACGCAGCGTCTGCGCCAGGGTCTCCTGCTTCATCGCGTCAACGCGCCGCTGCTGACCATTGATGTTGAGCGTAATCAGCCGCTCGCCTACACCCACCGGCAACTGCTGGCCGTGAAGAAGGGTCGAGGAGCGAAACAGGTAGCCCGCCGACGATGCCACAACGCCGCTCGTAATGACGCCTTTGATAAAGTTGCGCCGGGAGACGGCTTTGGGATCGTCTTCTTGAGGGAGCTCTGGGATCGTCTTCGAGCTTGCCTTCTCGGTCATACCGGATCACCTCCTAACGCGCATTCGCTGTAGAGTTTGCGGGAAAAAGGCATGTGAGGTTCGGCGTTTAGAATTTGGATTAGCGGAAATAATACTAGGATTCGGAAATTTGCGGGCGGTCGCGAATGCTCTGCCCAACTCCCGCCACGGAAGCGGCCTCAGCTCTAAGATCACAATCGAAAACCGAGATTCTGTTTGCGTAACGAGCGCTTCTGCGCTACTTCAGCGTGAGAAGCGCGGCCATCGTTTCAATTCCGTCCCACAGATTTTGCAAGCGCAGGTTTTCGTTGACAGCATGCTGATTGTCGTCGTAATTGGCGATCGGTACCGTGATGGTGCGGGTCTGCGCGGCGCGTTCCATCGCTCCGAGCGGAACGCTTCCTCCCATAGTCGGCAAGAGCACCACCTCTCCGCGCGCACTCTTCACCGCTTCAATGACTTCCCGCGCGATGGGCAAATCCATGGGCGTGCGCACGGCGTTGTAGCCCGCCTCATCGCCTGAAACCATCGCAACCCGCGGATGCTCCACGAGGATTTGCTGCGTGGGTTCGTGGTCGACGACGAAGTATCCGCGTGAGCGAATGTAGTCTTCGACGCGTTTTTGCTGGGCGCGCCAGTCGATCCCAACCACCAATCGCAAATCCAAATCGGCGGTAGCGGTGGGCGGAATGACATTGGCGGCTCGGGCTCCGGTTTGGCCCGAGGAAAGGCCGTTGATGTTCAGCGAGGGCTGGTTAATCAACTCCAGCAGATGCGTGCCGCCGCCTTCGGCGCGCCCTAGCCAAAAGGTATTCATCAGCATGCGGTCGTTCACCGGCGCACGGGCCAGTGCTTCTTTCTCGGTCGACGAGAGCGGTTCGATTCCATCGTAGAAATGCGGCACTAGAACATGACCATCTTCATCTTTCATTCCGGCGAGTAGCTGCGCCAGCATCATTGCCGGATTCGGCGCCCAGTTTCCGTAGTGGCCGCTGTGCAACCCGCGATGCGGCCCATAAACAGTGATTTCCAAATGCGCATCGCCGCGCGCTCCAAAGACCACCGTCTGTTGGCCGCTCTGATCGACCGGCCCATCACACACCAGCCACACATCGCCGTGGACCAAGTCGCGGTTGGCGTTGAGAATCTGCTCGAGATGCGGCGATCCTGCTTCCTCCTCGCCCTCCCACACGAAACGAAGATTTGCCTGCAACGGAATCCCAGCCGCCTTTAACGCATCGAGCGCCACAAGCTGCGCGAAGATGGCCGCCTTATCGTCCCCAGCCGACCGGGCGTAAATGCGTTGCTCGCCGTTGACTTCTCGCACGACTGGTGTGAAGGGCGCTCCGCCGTCCCATTCCGATGGAGTAACCGGCTGACCGTCGTAGTGAGCGTAGAAGACAATCGTATGTTGGGCGCCGGGGACATCGATCTGCCCGAAGACGACTGAAGGCGCACCAGGCAGAGACAGCAGTCGGGAATTGACTCCGCGGTCCCGGAGCTTGGCGACGAGCAGATCGGAATTGCGCTTCAGGTTTGCCGGATCCGCGGCAACGTTCGGTATCGACAGAAAGTCGCTGAACCGCTGCACCAGTTCCACACGATGTGCCGCGGTGTATTCGCGTGCAGCCTGCGGCGGCGTTTGCGCGGCAATCGTGGTTGCGAGACTAAAGAGAAGCGCAGCAAAGCAGGAGAGCCTCAGCCCGGAATTCATAGGCTCACTATACAAGTCGCTGTTGATCGAGGTCGCTAATTCCGAAATGTTCCTCTTCAGGGATTTGCTGTTGTCGGCAGGAGGGTTATACCTAACTTTACAAACCGCAGGTCCAAAACGACTTGAAGTAAGAGCCGAAGTTCTGATAGAAAACTACAAATGAGCTCCACTTCATCTGTGTGGGATATAGAAAGCTTGGGCAACTGCTGCAACGGCCTTCTGCATCCCAAACACGATCCATTGCCAAATCCGGCACCTACGGGACTCCCTCGCTGCAGTTCCGCCGGTGTAAGACTTCGAACCTCCTAGCCAATTTATTGGAGTTCGGATGCTGTACAGACGAAAGCGAGTCGTAACCGGGACGCCATGGTCCCGATGTGTTCCACCCACAGTGGACGTCGCCCGACTGCTGCTTGACCGGCGATCCCTCCACCACCCCACAGTCACGTTCAGAGCCTCGGCTCAAATTCCACACACCGTCGGAGGATCCTAATGGCGACGAATCTCGTCCAGATTGAAAATGATTCGGAAATCAAGCAACGCTTGGAAACCGAGCGTATGCGCTTGCGGAAGATTGCCGGACTTGACCAGCCGAAACACTTCCATCGTCCTGTCGAGCGCGCGTTTAAGGCGGAAGAACGCAGCCGCGTGACCATCCTGTTCGGCGGCTTCACTTGGAAGCATGAGGATTTAATTCGCGCGGTCTTTCAGGGCTGCGGATATCGTTGCGAGAAACTGCCCGTGCCGGACGTGCCTGCCTTTCAGATTGGCAAGGAATTCGGCAACAATGGGCAGTGCAATCCGACCTATTTCACAGTGGGGAATCTGGTGCAGTATCTCCAGTTTCTGGAAAAGGAAGGCATTCCTCGCCAGGACATTCTGGACAACTACGTATTCTTCACTGCCGGTTCCTGTGGTCCTTGCCGCTTCGGCATGTATGAAGCCGAATATCGATTTGCGCTGAAGAACGCCGGTTTCGACGGCTTCCGCGTGCTGCTGTTCAAGGACAGCGACGGCATCAAGGCCGCTTCGGGCGAGCCCGGATTGAAGTTCACCATCGACTTCGGATTCGGCATGTTGAACGCCATGCACCTGGGCGATGTGTTCAACGACATGATTTATCAGATTCGTCCGTTCGAAGTGAACAAAGGTGAGACGGATCGCGTCTTCCACGAGACGGTGGATGGGCTGTGCGAGGACCTTAGGAATCGCGATTCGTTCGAGATCGAGGAGCGAGCTCCGAACTGGGCCAAGCCAAAATTCAAAAGCAACAAGATTCTGCGGAATACGTTTAACGTGTTCGGCAAGATGAACGAGCATTTGCGTGGCAAAGACTATCTCAGCGCTCTGGCCGCGGCTCGCGAGAAGTTGGACAGCATCGAAGTTGACCGCACCAAGGTGAAGCCGGTGGTAAAGATTACCGGCGAATTCTGGGCGCAGACCACCGAGGGCGACGGCAACTTCCACATGTTCGAATTCCTCGAGCGGGAAGGCGCGCAGGTTTTGGTCGAGCCCATTGCAACCTGGGTGGCGTATCTGCTGTATCAGGCAAAAGCGCACGCCAAGGCCAAGTGGCCGGTGAATCGTCCGCACCGAAATCCGCAATGGTGGGAGCTGAAAAAACATCTGGCCAACGATCTGGGATTACGCAAGAAGATGATGGGCCTTGGCGTCGGCGAGTGGATGTGGAACGGCCTGTATCATCGGACGATCAAAAATCTCGGCGGGCTTACCCATCATCTTGTGCCGCAGACCGAGTTGGCCGAACTGGCTCATCCTTTCTACAACCAGTTTGCGCGCGGCGGAGAAGGGCACCTCGAGGTGGGGAAGAACGTCTATTACACGGTTCATCATCTCTGCCACATGGTCCTGGCGCTGAAGCCGTTCGGGTGCATGCCTTCATCGCAGTCCGATGGAGTTCAATCGGCTGTCATCAACAAGTTCAAGGACATGATCTTCCTTCCCATCGAAACCTCGGGCGAAGGTGAGGTCAACGCCCATAGCCGCGTGCAGATGGCGCTGGGCGAGGCCAAGGTGAAGGCGAAGACCGAGTTCGAACAGTGCCTGAAATCTACGGGCAAGACTCTCGACGAGATTCGCGAGTTTATCGCCGAGCATCCTGAATTGAAGCGGCCTTTCTACCACGTACCACATCGTGAAGGGATCGCAGGGACGGCTGCGCAGTTCGTCCTGCACGTGGGTGATCGCATGGACAAGAGCAGCCGATCGTGGCGCCGTGCGCGCGTGCCGGGTGTTGCGCTCCCCAATGCCGCTTAGCCTATCTGGACCGGCGGCGCGAGCGTCACCGGTCCATTCTTAATTTATTCATTCATGCGCGGAACCGGATCGGAGAATTGAATGCACGACCATCTTGCCGGAAGTGAGCAGAAAGCGCCGCAATTAATTCAGATTGCCGCAGCTCCGTATCAAAAACCGCACGACCATCACACTCAGTTTCTTGTAGGGCTTGACGTCGGCTCTACGACGGTGAAAGCGACAGTGGTCGACGCCGCGACAGACCAGATTCTGTGGCAGGACTACCAGCGTCATGAGACCAAGCAGCCGGAAAAGACGCTGGAGTTTTTGCGCCGCATGGAGGCGGAGGTCGGAATCAACCGGCACAACACGCGGATGTTCATGACGGGCTCCGGTGGCAACGGGATTGCCGATCAGATTGGCGCGAAGTTTGTGCAGGAGGTTACGGCCGTTTCGCTGGCGGTCGAAAAGCTTCATCCCGAGGTCTATTCGGTAATTGAGCTGGGCGGGCAGGACGCGAAAATCATCGTGTTCAAAGATGACGACGAGACCGGCCGCAAGAAAAAAATCCCCTCGATGAATGACAAGTGCGCCGGCGGCACCGGGGCCGTCATCGACAAGATCAACGCGAAGCTGAAGATTCCCACGGCCGAGCTCGCTCTGCAGGCTTATCACGGGATCAAGCTGCATAAAGTAGCCGGCAAGTGTGGAGTATTTGCCGAGACCGATATCAATGGCTTGCAAAAAGTTGGGACGCCTCCCGACGAACTGATGGCCTCGCTGTTCGAAGCCATTGTGTTGCAAAACCTGAGCGTGCTGACTCGCGGCCACACGCTTCGGCCGCACGTGCTGTTGCTGGGCGGTCCAAACAGCTTCATCAAAGGCATGCGCGAGGCCTGGCAGGCGAATATTCCTCGCATGTGGCAGGAGCGCAAAGTCGCCGTTCCTGATGGAGCCAAGCCAGAAGATCTGATCAAGGTTCCAAACAACGCGCAATATTTCGCGGCGCTGGGAGCGATTGAATTCGGCAAGAGCGAAGACGATTGCGTCGGCTGCTACCGCGGCTACGATCAGCTCTTGTATTACATCGAGTTCGGCCGGCAGGAGGAAAAAGCCAAGTCGGGTGCGAAAGGTTTGGTTTCGAAAGACGGAGAACTCGACGGATTCAAGGAAGCCTACCGCCGCAAGAAGTTCACTCCCGCGACATTCCAAAAGGGGCAGACGGTTGGTGGATTCATCGGTATCGACGGAGGATCGACTTCCACAAAGGCCGTGTTGCTCGATGATCGCGGCGACATTCTGTGCAAGGCGTACCAACTCTCGAACGGCAATCCGATCCAGGACACGATTGAAATGTTCGAGAATCTGCGCGGGCAAGTCGAAGCGCAGAATGCCAAACTCGAGGTCCTCGGCGTCGCCACTACCGGCTATGCGAAAGACATTTTGAAAGATGTTCTGCACGCGGATGTGGCGCTAGTCGAGACTGTGGCTCACACCGAATCGGCACTCAAGTTTTACGAAGATCCGCACGTGATCGTCGATGTAGGCGGGCAGGATATCAAAATCATCATCCTGCACAACGGCCGCGTGAAGGATTTCAAGTTGAACACGCAGTGCTCCGCCGGTAACGGATACTTTCTGCAGTCCACTGCCGAAGGATTCGGGTTGGGAGTCGAGCAATATGCCGATCTGGCATTCTCGGCTCAGTCCATGCCCGTGTTCGGCTACGGCTGCGCAGTGTTCATGCAATCGGACATCGTTAATTTTCAGCGACAGGGTTGGAGAGCCGAGGAAATCCTCGCGGGCCTTGCGGCTGTGCTTCCCAAGAACGTTTTCCTATACGTCGCGAGCATTCCCAATCTCGCGGCTTTGGGCACGCGTTTCGTGCTGCAAGGTGGAACGCAGAACAACATGGCGGTGGTGAAGGCGGAAGTCGATTTCATCAATAACAGTTTCCGGGCCGCCGGCAAGAAGCCCGAAATCATCGTGCATGAGTTCTGCGGCGAATCCGGCGCGATTGGCGCCGCCGCAGAATCGTTGCGCCTGTGGCGTAACGGCCAGCAAACCACGTTCGTCGGCTTAGACGCGGTGCGGAAGATTCAGTACCGCACCACGCGCAACGAAGAGACGCGCTGTCATTTCTGCAAGAACGATTGCTTGCGTACTTTTATCGATATCAGGACCGCTCCCAAGGACGAGATGAGCTTCGTTCCCATTCAGAAGGTGACAAAAGTTCCGCTGATGCATGGCGAGCAACGGCTGATCATCGCAACCTGCGAAAAAGGCCTAGTCGAAGACTTGAACGACATGAAGGACATCAAGGCGAGCCTCGATGAAATCAAAGGCAAGCACCCGAACTTTGTCGACATCGCCGCGCACGAAGTTTTCCGGCCGGTGAACGCAAAGAGCGTTGCCGACCCGATCCCTGTGGCGAAGTTCTGGAACAAAACGGCGAAAGAGCGCATCCCGCTCATGGAGAAGCGGAAGAAGGTGCGCGTGGGAATTCCCCGCGTGCTGAACATCTATACCTACGCGCCGCTTTTCAATGGATATCTGGAAAGCCTAGGCGTGCAGCCGGAAAACATTGTTTATTCCGACTACACCAGTTCCGACCTATATCGAGCGGGAGCAAGCCGCGGCGCGATCGATCCGTGCTTCCCCGCCAAGATCGGCATTTCTCACGTCTATAACCTGATTCAGGAGAAGCATCGCAAGAAGCCGCTGGGCGTTATCTTCTTCCCGATGTACGACGTGCTGACCTCGCCGCTCGTGAAGATTGTTGGCGCGAATGCCTGCCCGACGGTGACCGCGACACCGGAGACAGTGAAGGCAGCATTCACGAAAGAGAATGACGTTTTCGCCGAGCACAACGTCAAGTACGTCGATCCGGTGTTGAATTTCGCGGATCGCAAACTGTTTGCCCACCAGATGCTGCAGGCATGGCAACCCATCCTCGGATTGTCGCAGGAGGAGAATGATCGTGCGATTGAGGTTGGGTACAAGGCGCTGGAGGATTACGAAAGCGGCATCCGTCGCAAGGCGCGTCAGGTGCTCGACCAACTTGAACGCGAGGACCGCATTGGCATCGTGATGTTGGGCCGCCCGTATCACCACGATCCCGGACTCAATCACGAGATCATGGAAGAATTCCAGAAGTTGGGCTACCCCATTTTTTCGCAGAACACTTTGCCGCTTGATGAGGACATGCTGGAGCGTCTGTTCGGCGACGAAGTGCGCGCCGGCGTGATCAGCCATCCTCTTGACATAGGCGACGCCTGGAAAAACTCGTACTCGTGCAGCACGAACCACAAAGTATGGGCCGCGAAATTCACTGCGCGGCATCCGAACTTGGTGGCGCTGGAGATTTCCAGTTTCAAGTGCGGGCACGATGCGCCCATTTACGGCGTCGTTGAGGGAATCATCGAAGGGTCCGGTACGCCGTACTTCTGCTTTAAGGACCTCGATGAGAATAAGCCTTCGGGCTCAATCAAGATTCGTGTTGAGACCATCGATTACTTCCTGCGCCGATATCGTGACGAGGTCATCCGCAAGCGCAAAGCCGCAGAGGAAATCGAGGTTCAACTGGCAGCCTTGGAAACTGAACTGCGCGGTTCTGCGGCGTTGGGGCCAATTGAACAGCAGGAAGTGCAGGAGATGGCGGCTGATTAATTGTGACGCTGCGAACATTAAACTAGCAGCCCAGTAATTAGCGTCAGCGCGCGAACGGCAGAGGCTGCGCCGCGACGATACCTCTGCCTTCCTGAACAGTGATGAATTGGTTCGCTTTCACGCTGGAGATAGAGTCCTTGTGACCGCTTGGCCAAACAATTTCCACACTCACCATCTTGCTGGCTTCGGGCTTACCCAAACCGAAGGTTAACTGTAGCTCGCTCTGCGATAAGTAGCTAGATCCCGTTTTCACCATCGCGAGCAAGCGGTCGCCGTTAGCAGTCTTCACCGTGACTTTGGCGCCGATGCCGTCGCGGTTCGAGCGCGTGCCGATGGTCTTTACGCGCAGCATATCGTTCTTGTTTCCATTGTCGTTGCACAGCAATCGAGCCGGGCCGTTGTTGGCGGTGATCACCAGATCCAGATCGCCGTCGTTGTCAACATCGGCGTAGGCCGCGCCCCGGCCAACGATTGGACGCGGCAACGCCGATCCTACCTTTCCCGTCACTTCCTCGAATTTATTCTTGCCCAAATTGCGAAACAAATGCGGTGGCTGTGCATACTTCACGTTCGGTTGCACGACATTGATGTCGTCAGAGACATGGCCATTCACGGCGAGAATATCGGGAAGCCCGTCGAGGTCATAATCAAAGAAAAATGTGCCGAAGGTGAGCGACTTGTTCGAGATGGTCGCGATGCCCGTTCTGGGCGCCTCGTCGGTGAAGAGTCCGGAGCCGTCGTTGTGATAGAGCGACATGCTCTCGTTCGTGAAGTTGCCGAGAACCAGGCTTTGCCAGCCGGAGTTGTCGTAGTCGGCGGCGTCGGTGCCCATGCCAGCGCGTGCCGTTCCAGCCTCCCCATAGGCCAGCCCCGCAGCAACTCCGACATCGGTGAAGGTGCCGTCGCGGTTGTTGTGATAGAGCTTGTTGGGTTCGGTGTCGTTAGAGACGAAGAGATCTATCCAGCCGTCGTTGTCGTAGTCGAGCATTGCAATGCCGAGCGCCTTACCGGTCGGGTCGTAGAGGCCTGCCTTCTTCGTCACATTCTCAAAAGTTCCATCGCCCTTGTTGTGGAACAGCGTGGAGCTTTGTCCCTTAAACCTCTGTGGAGTGCAGTAGGACTTGTTCTTGTTGTCGAGAGAACAATATTGATCGCCATCGATGGACCACTCGATGTAGTGGGTGACGAAGAGATCGAGCTTCCCGTCGTTGTCGTAGTCGAACCAAACGGCGCCGGCGGAGAATCCAGGGTCGGCTACTCCCGCCTTGGCGGTCACGTCGGCAAACTTGCCGTTGTGAAGATTGCGAAACAGGTGATTGGGGCCGACGGTGGTGATGTAGATGTCGTCATATCCATCGTTGTCATAGTCGCCGACGGCGCAGCCGAGTCCGTACATTTCGATTGCGAGTCCGGCCTGCCGGGTCACGTCAGTAAACGTGCCATCTTTATTGTTGTGATAGAGGGCGGGATACGAGTTGCCGGATTTGTGTCCCGGCCAGTCCATGGAATTGATCAGAAGGATGTCTTGCCAGCCGTCGTTATCGTAATCAATGAAGCAGACGCCGCTGCCCATCGTTTCTGGCAGGTATTTCTTTCCAAACGCGCCCGAGTTGTGTTTGAAGTGAATACCGGCTTGCGCAGTGATGTCAGTAAACTCGATGGGCCCCGAGGAACGCGCCGGAGCAACGGCGTTTTCGCTCGGCGCAATCGGTGTTGTAGCCGGGGCGTGATTGGAATCGGGAGCTGACGGCGTTGGGTGAGCGGCGGCTACCGGCGCGGTTGGCGGCTCGTTCGTAGGCGTTTTTTTACATGCCACTAGCAGCGAGATGCCCGCAATCAGGCACAGCACCCAGCGGCGGCCTGCTCTGAAAGTTCTGTTGAAGCAAGCGGCGCTCACTACGTGGTAACCGCCTTTGCCGAATTCTCGCGGCGTGAATCCAGCCAAATCTCCACCAGCATGGCCGCCGGTCCAACGATGAAAAGCGCGTAGAACGGGGCATAGACCACTTGCCGCAGCCGCAGCACCATTTCCAGCAGCGCTACCAGAAACACCACAATGCATTGTCCGCGCTTGGATCGAACTGTGGTTTTGGGATCGGTGATCATGAAAAAAATGAACAGCTGATACATCGGCCCCGTGATCGGAGCGACCTCGGACTGCCAAGGACTGCCGGTCATCCAGCTGCGCAGGAACGCGAACGCGAGAAAGGATGCGACGTAAATGCCCGTGATGTGAAAACGATGAAGGCGCGCGATGATGATCGATCCCAGCGCCCAGATGACGAGCATCGGCAAAAGATAGTTGCCCCATTGAATGCTCAGGCTCGCCACCGTGTCGGCGGCGAGGAACAACATTACCGAGATTCCAAAGTTTGAGGGATTCCAGATGTGGCGGCCTTTCACGCGCAGCACGTACTTCGACGTAATGGAGATCGCAGCGCACAGAGCATAGGGCCAGTAGGCCGGTGACCGAACGAGGATGCCAACGCTGATTCCGGAAATGTAGGCACTGGCGGGATGCAACCACCTGTGTAGGAAAATGCGCCCGAGCATCAGCTCCAATCCGATGCTGGTGACGATCGCGAGCAACGTTTTCGGATAGCTCTCAAGAATTCCGAACGACAAATGTCCCACGAGCAGGATGCACGTGATGAATGCGGGTGCGACGTAGCGGTTGTCGAGACTGATCTGCGGTTTTCTATGGACAGACGCCTTCGCGGGCACGATCGTTCCGCTGCTTGAGCTCATACAGGCTCCTTGATTTTATGCATCTGGTTGGGAGCAGGTAGGTCGATCGTCTGAACTTTGCCGGAGGGCCAGCGGATGACAGCTTTTTCGATCTTCGGATTCTTGCCCAGCCCAAAATGTAGGCGGCGATCGTTCTGTGCGGCGAAGCCGGTTCCTCCGGAAACCTCCTGTGCCTGCATCTGGCCGTTCCAGTACAGAGTAACCTTTGCGCCGATCGCGCAGCGATTGCTCACCGTTCCTTCCAACTGAAACTCGACCCACTGGTTCGCGGACGCAACAGTATTCTTGTAAACCAGCAGCGGTCCTTTCTGATTGGCGACGACCACGTCGAGCACTCCGCGGTTCCACAGGTCGGCGAAAGCCACGGCACGACCGTCGTATGTGTCGGTGACGCCCACGGCCTGAGCGACATTGATGAACTTGCCGGCCCCATCATTCAGCCAGACGCGCTTGTTTTGATATCCCGACAAGCTCCGGCCTTCAAACGCCGGCCAGTTTTTTGCGTCGCCGATGATTGTGCTGTTGCCGCCGGCCACTTTGGAGAAGTCGTACCAGTAGCTGCGATTGCGGTCGAGTGAAATGTAACCGTTCGCCAAGTAGAGATCGAGGGTGCCGTCATTGTTCAAATCGCCAAACTGGGCTCCGAAACTCCAGCCGCCAAGTTCCACGCCGAAGTCGCGCGCGAGGTTTTCGTATTGAATCGCATCACCGGCAGTTCCGGGCTTCGGCACCCACAAGTTGTTTCCTTGGATCAGAACACCTTCTTCGGAAATGTTCGAAACGTACACTGCATATTGCCCCTGATTCAAAATGTCGCCGAAGGCGGCATTCATCCCGCTCTTGGGCGCGAACCCGATGCCGGTCTGCTTGCCGACTTCGTGGAATTGCTTGCCATCGTTGAAATAAAGTTCCGAAACTCCGTAGTCGTTGGATACAAATAGATCGGGATGCCCCGTGCCGCGCAGGTCTGCGGCCGAAGCGGCCAGAGCCCAGCGATGGCTGTCGATGCCAACTTTAGCGCTGATTTCCTCAAACTTTCCATTGCCGAGATTGTGAAACAAGTATTTCCGTCCGCCATTCTTCGCATACTCGAAGCTGTCGGGCATGATCCGTGTTGACGTGAGATGCCAGAGGTCGATGTCTTCCGAGTAGTAACCCCCGACGAAGAGATCGAGCAGCCCATCGCCATCGTAGTCCAACCATATCGCGGTGTTGGCATTGATCCAGCGGGGCAGTCCGGCTTGTTCTGTTACGCACGTGAATCCGTGACCTTGATCATTGTGATAAAGCTCGGGGCGTCCCCATTTGATCAGGAATAGATCTTCGTAGCCGTCGTTGTCGTAGTCTCCCCACACCGCACCGGTGGAGACGCCGGTGCCGGGCTGGTTGACGTCGGCAATGCCGAGTTCGCCCGCCACATCTTCGAACGTACCGTCGTGCATGTTGCGGTAAAGCGCGTTCTTGCTGCCGATGGCGCTGTTGACGACGTAGATATCGGGCCAGCCGTCACGGTCGAAATCAACGATCGACACGGAAGCGCCCATCGACGCCACTTCTGGCATGATGGGATCGAGTTTCGGATCAAGCGCCGGAGCCTGGTGAACGAAGTTAATCCCGGCAGCGTGAGAGACTTCCTGCAAGTAGAACCCGTGACGAGCCAGGGCCGTCGCGGCGTCGGAGCCCGACCGGTCGATCTCGCGCCGCGCTGAGATTCGTTTGATAACCAGCGGCGTAACGATCAGACCGACCAAAAAAATCGCGAGTAGAACTCTCGCAATGCGATTGCCGGACGTTGTCATTGGGACTGCGCACTCCCGACGGGATCGCTGGAACTGCGCTCGCGCAGTGCGTTTATGAAGACTTCCGGCGTCACATAGCGAGTGTGGTAGTTTTTCCAGTCTTCCGGATGCTGGCGATACACCCACTCATCTTCCAGCACGCCGGGACGCGTGGTGTATTCATTCTTCGCGTGGTACGGCAAGGGCAACACGGTTTTCGAGAACGTTGAGTTGTAATCGCCGTCTTTGATCCACCCATCACCTTTAATGACGAAATCGCGAACCCAGCCCGGCGGTGGAGGCGGTTGCTCGGCAAAGCGCATGGAAAGTTCGTCGCCGGAGTTCACGATTACGTAGCGGTCGTCGATGGTTTTCAACAGCTCGCGGACATCGCCATAGCGGGTGTAATAGCCAATCAAATCGCGCCAGCGCTGTTTGGTTCCTTCGATCACGTTGTAGTCCGGCACTTCAGGTGCGCCCGCTCCTACCGGCATGTGCATCACGGAGTAGCCGCGATAGTGCAGGTCGGCGACGGTTGGATCAAGCGTGACTTGTTTCAGAGGCGTGTCTGGCGCACCTTGCGCCCAGTGAATCGCGTCCCAGTAAATTTCGAGATTCGTGCGCAGGCGCACGCGGCGCGGCGTTCCAGGACGGAAAACATTTGTGAGATTGAAAAGAATTGTCTTCTTGCGGCCGGCAGGAAAACCGAGATTGTCTTGCGCTGTAACCCAGCCGCCGTAGCCATCTGGCACTTCAACGCTCAATCCGTGGGCGCGCCAGCGGTTGCCTTGCGTGATGGCGACATTCACCGAAGATTCCGTGTCGTGGATGGAACCTTGCGCAATCAGGTAGAGTGGGCCGCTTTTTGGTGCGTCGTCGCCAAGATCGACTTCCAGATAGTGATCTCTGGTTACGCCCTGGAACTGGCCGCGGCCAAAGCTGCTCACTGCCTTGCCGTCGAGATCGCGAACCAGGTCGGTCACATCCTGGCCGGTGTCGTCCATGGTGTGAGCGACATCATGTGGAGTAGAGACAATTGTGACACCAAGCTTTGCCGGCGGAATCACAAATCGCTCGTCGACGTAAATCTCCGTGCCCACGGGATGGTCGATGACAGTGAGCGCCAGATAGTCGTAGTAGTAGACCTCCCAAAGCTCCGCGGTAACGCGGATGTCGTAGTAGCCATCGTGCGGTACGAGTTGGTCGCGGCCGATTTTGTACCACTCTCCCGTAGCCGCGATTTGCGCCGAGCCGAGTGTGTTGATGCGCAGGCCAATGGCGGAGCCCCACGGTATCGCGTCTTTCACGAATTCCATTTGCTTTCCGTTGTAGGCATACAAGAACGGGCAGGAGGCTTTGAGGCGCTGTTCGGTCACAACGTCCTGGTCGGCCTTCACGCCAAATTCCGCACGAACCGTGCCGTTCGGCCACACGACGCGCACGACTTCGGCTTCGGTCTGTTCCCCTAAACCGAAATGGAGCAAGGGGCCGGTGATCGGTTGCTTCTGCACCAGCAAACCGGAGCGGACTTCGATTTCTCCGCCGACGCCGAAGGGATTGATGCGCTGGTCGCCGACCGCCTGCACCGCGTGGGGACGCACTACTTGCCAATGGTAATTTTTCGAACCCCGATTAACTCCCAGCATCGGTGCACCGTCGGGAGAGAGACCGACCAGATCAAGCTTGCCGTCGCCGTTCAGATCAGCGACATCCAACACCAGCCTTGGCTCGGGCGTCTGCTTCAGCAACTCGAACTTCCCTTGTTCGTCCCCGAGCCAAATCAGCGAACCGTTTGCATCCTTGGCCGAGGACAGCGACGCGGATGAGAGGAGCAAATCGAGCGCGCCATTGTTGTCCAGATCAGCTACTTGCAATCGCACGTCACCGGCAAGATTGTTAGCAACGTCCGGGACTCGCACGATTTCGGCCGTCTCCCAGCTTTCGCCTTCGTTCTTGTCGGAGATTCGTACGATGGCGCCATCCGCCTCGGTGGCCAGCAGATCGAGAATGCCATCATTGTTTGCGTCCGCTACCGCGATCGCTTTCACGGCGGAAATGCTCACCGGCAACGGCCGTTCACGAAACTGTCCCTGGCGTTCATTCATGAAGACATGAAGATGATCCGCGCTGTCGATGATGGCGGCGTCGGGATTGCCGTCGCCATCGAAATCGGCCCAGGCGAAGCCCTTCAGGCCGGCGATTCCAGTGAAGGGGTGAATCGCGAGGAACGTGTCGTCGCCGTTATTTCGCAGAACCGTCGGAGCGCCGTCTTTGGATCCGAGCACGATGTCCAGGTCGCCGTCCGCTTCAATGTCAACGGCCCAGGCTCCGGTGTAAGCAGCGTTGGTCACGGACTTCGGCAGCTTGCTCTGCACGGTCACATCGGTGAAGACGGTTGGACTGTCCTGGCGCATCAGGCGCACGCCACCTGCACCGGCAAGGATCAGATCAGTTTTGAAGTCGTAGTTGAAATCGACAGGCACAACCGAGTCAGCTTGTGGCGGAACCACGGATGGGCCTCCTGGGAATGGAAATTTCGCTCCGCTCGATAACTGAACCGCGCGCCCGTTGGCCTCGGCGACGACTGGGACGCCCGCGCTTCCGAGCGAAATTGCTCCGATCCAACTCCAGTGAGCGCCATCGGGATTCGGCAACGGCTGCGGATTAAACGACAAAGCCAGGTCCGGCGGCGCAGGACGGAAGACAGGAGTTTCAAGCGATAAGAAATGAGTAAAGGGCTCGGCCTCTTCTCCCGGAGCGGCTTTGATGGCCCGGAGGCTGAGACGATAATCGGGTACGCGCATCAGGACATTGCGCAGAAACGTCGTTTGCGTTGCGGCAGAACGAAGATCGCCACCAGCGACCGCTGCCTGCACCGCGGCCAACTGGCGCTGCACTTCAGGCGGCCAACTCGACGACTGCGCACTGATTTGCGCGACCGCCGATTTTACATTGGCGGTGTCGCCTTGTTTCGCAGCGATGCGGCTCAACTCGAGCAAAGCGGCAAGGTTGTTCGGCTGCACCGCAAGAATTTTTTGCACGAGCCGCTGGAATTCAGCTTCGCCGTTAGCTGCTCCCTGGCGCTCGGTTTCTTCGGCAAGCTGATAGAGCGCGCGCAAATTTTGCGGATTCAGCGCGACGGCCTGCCGCAAGTCGGCCAGCGCCTGGGTCGAATTACCGCGCTGGCTCTCCAACAATCCCATGAGGCTGTAAATCTGGTCGTTCTTCGGAGCCAGGTCGTGCGCCTGCTGAAATCGTTGCGCTGCTGCATCATAGTTTCTCTGGCGCAGTGCAAGGATGCCCCAGTTGGCCCAGCCGGCGGGCTCTCCGGGCACTAAATGTGTGACTTCCGACAACTTTCTTTCCGCGTGGACGTCATCACCCACCTGCAGTGCAGAGAGACCGACATAAAATGCCGAGACAACATCCGCATATGCCTTTGAATTCTTCGCGGGGAATTTGGGTGCCGAATGGCAGCCGACAAAGGGCACGGTCAGCGCTCCCGCGAGGAGAAAAAGAATTGCGGTTTGAAAACCGGACCATCGATCCAAGCGCATGGTTAGACGCGGCGCGCAGATATCATGCGGCCCGCAAGCTCCTGTTTTTGTTTTTTGTAGCGGCGACGCCGCCACAAGCCCCGAAACCACAACAATCCGACAGCCAGAAAGGGTAAGAGGTAGAGCAAAAGATCCCATCGCCCGTATCCGGGGGGAGTCGCTTCGACGCGCGAAAGCGCTTCTGCCGTGCCTTGCGAACTGCGCAAGATGAGCCGCACGCGATAGAACTCATCGCGATCAAATTGAGCCGAAACGTTGTATTCTACCTGCCCTCGGCTGTCCTCGCGAACCGCAGGGTAGACGACTTCGGCGAGGCGTCCACTCTCCGGTTGAACACCAATCTCCACCTGCAAGCCGTCTGGAATTTTGCCACCCGCAACCGGATCGACGAGAACAAAAAACGTTCCAGTACCAATATCGGGATGGGTCCACAGAGAGATGGCACAGCCTGCCATCTTGCGATTCTCGATGATTGGGAACGGCGGCCCGTTGTGCGCACTCGCGGGCAACGCGAGCAGCAGCGTCAGTGCGACCGTGGCCAGCGGTCGTGCAATCGAGATGGAACGGTTCAGCATTTGAACGTTAGTGTTCGTCCGGTTCTTACTAACCACTCATCAGCGTGGCGCGCATTTCCATGGGCTGGAAGATGAGCCACAGTGACGCACCGAAGAGTACCGCACAAACCGCTGCCCATGGAATGAACGCTCGCAATGCGTTGGCCGGGAAATCCTCATCGGCCAAACCGTGAGTCACTGCAAGCGATCCTGCAAAGCCGAGCACAAGGAATCCGATTTCGATGACTTGTACAGCATTCGCGGGCAAGCCTGTGAGAGTCCAACGCGGCTCCCCCAGAAACGGGAAACCTAGGCTCGCCAAGAAGTTCTGGGTCACAGGAATGATGGTATAAAGTCCGGTCAGAAAGTGAAAACTATAGTGTGCGAGCCACATGCCAAAACCCATCGGAACGAGCCCGTAGGAATAACGAACGACGAGCGGTAGGAACGCGCGCTGCACTCCGCCCCAGGCTTGCGTCAACAAGCCGGCGCTCCCCAGTAACAGCACTGGTTCCAGAATCAGAAAGGCTGCGAAGATTAGCCCGAGGACAGGCGCCTCATGGCTTACGTGCAACACTTTGCCGAGCCAATTTTCGACTGCGTAGACCGGACTCACCATGCCGAAAGCGTTCAACAGAGCGCCAAAGGTAAAGACCACCGCCAGCGCGGCGAGATCGTTGCGACGGGAGAAATAGCCGATCCCGGAGCGTAAGGAATCGCCCAGCAGTTCAGTCCCCGGCAAGCGGCTCAATATCCCGACATTGTCATGCGGGCAGGCATGGATGCAGTCGAGACAGAAGGTGCAATCCATGTTCCCGACTTTTCGCGGCTGAAATAACGCCAGTTCGCAGCCGCGGATTACAACCAGATCGGAAGTCGCATCGCGCCTGCCGCGAATACAGTCTTTGGTGAGGCATCGCGTGCAGACGTCCTGATCCCGCACCTTCACTTCGAATGGAGATAGTGTGGAGGCGACGAAGTTGAACTGGCCGATCGGGCAAACGAATTTGCAGAATGTGGCGTGCTTGAAGAGCCCGTCCACCACGAGCACGCTCAGGAAGTAGCCGATGATGAGCCATGCCGTCCACCACGGCGAAGACCAGAGGTCGAATAGTTCGTAGGTGAACAGGATGAGAACGAACAGCGCGACCGAAACCCATTTGTTTCGCAGGGCCCGCGGCCAGGTGAACCTGGGCCGAGAGAAACGTCGCGCCACTTGACGCACCAGCATGAACGGACAAGCCAGGCAGAAAAAATTCCCAGCGCACAACAAGACCAGCACGAGGACACCGCGAAAATGCAGCCAGCTCAGCGTGGTTGCAAGGTTCTTCGGCGCCAGAGATGGGCCGAACAATCCGTGCAGGATCATGGCCACGCTAACAAGGAGCAGAGGAGCCTGAAGAAAAGGGCGGGCATAGCGCCAACGGAATAGAGGGCCCAGCACCGGAACCTGCATTAGATCAAAGGGCGTTGGGTCGAGATTCTGGATGGATATTTGATTCACAACTCGCCTAATTGGGTCGGACATCCCTTACATCGAATTGCCGTTCCAGCTTTTCACCATTGCGCAGCGCGCCGTGCAACAGTATCACCCAGTCTCCGGCCATTGCGAGGGAAAGTGGGGACTCATAGCGGCCCGGATGCACCTCGTTAGCTTGCGCAAACACAGGACTCATGCCGGCGTGTGACATATCGCCTTCGACTTCGATTTGAGCTCCGGTCACTGGATGGTTTACCGCATCGGTCAACGTGAAACAGATAACTACGGGACCGACCCGTACCGGCTTCGGCTTGATCTGAAACTCGACCGTTACGCCCCTCGAGGTATTGGGCGGCCTGTGACAACAAACCCCGACGCCAATCGCGACGATCACCCAGACGAGGCGACAGCTCTTAGCACAACTGATCACCATCCACCACAGATCAGGCTGCGCTGGGCAATTCATTCCGGTGCCAGGCGCAAGTGCATGTTGCCCGCTCCTTTTCATGGACGGGCGGGAACATATGGTAGTACATAGCAATCACCATGGGAATGAATACGATCGAGTTATAGAACAGGTGGAGTTCAACCCTCGGAAAGACCAATTGCAAAACGCTGCAAGGCACGGGCCTTCCCCAGAAATTGTGGTGGGTGGTCGCCTGGTAAATCAGAAGGAAATGCTCGATGTGGTGCCAGAACTGAATCCAGAACGCCACCATCCACCAGGTGTGCGAGACTCCGGTAAAACCTTTTCGCAGAAACCAGATGCCGACCAGCATGACCAGGGCGTAGCCGTAGTGCAAAGTCTCAGATTTGATCAGCCACGGGAACCACAGGCCGAGCAGACCATTGGCCTTCGGACGCGGCCATCCCATCACATAAATCTGGTAGGCCTGAAAGAGGTGTTCTGCCCAGTGAGCGAGCACGATGAACATGAATACCTGAAGCGCGCGTTCGTGCCATTGGGAGTTGAGTCTTTGGAGCAAGCCCTCACCTCGAGCCGAGGCCGTGGCAACGTCAGGCATAGTGTGACTGACTGTCATAGGAATCCCACCCCGGAATCCCACCCCCAATTTGTGGGACTGACTAAAACCTAAGGACGAAATGATCCCACGGCTAGAAACGGAGGTTCAATAGTATATTTAGGTTATTGGCTTTTACTGCGCTCCTTCTCTAGCCAGCCAGCCGATCAACGCTACGACTCGCGCGACCGGGATTCGTTCTGGTAGGCTGCACTATGCGTTATCCCCTAACCTTGTTTTTCCTATTTGCCTTGGCTGTCTCGCTCTTCGCTCAGAACCCCAAGCCCGTTGCCGACCGCGTGGCGGCGCAGGACGCTCTATTCGAAGAGCAGTATGAGGCCGATCTCCGCAACTTTCCTGAGCGTGCCACCTCGTACGGCGACTATCGCTACAATGACAAACTCGCCGAGTACTCGCTCGACGCCATAGCCCGTCGTCACAAGGCCGACGAGGATTTCCTGGCACGACTCGAAGCCATCCCCACAACTGGCTTCTCTGACCAGGACCAGCTCTCCCACGACCTGCTCGTTCGCGTCCTCAAGCAGCGCATAGCCGACTTCGACCTTAAAGAATATGAGATGCCGATCAACCAGCAAAATGGCGTCCATACCAATCTCGCGGATTTGCCGCTCTCCGTCCCCTTCGACTCGGTGAAGCACTACGAAGACTACGTCGCTCGCCTTCGCCAGATTCCGCGCGTACTCAACCAGACCACGGAAGTGCTTCGCGCCGGCATGAAAGACAAGCTCATGCCCGTACGATTTCTGATCGAGAAGCTCCCCGGCCAATGCCAGGGCATCATCGATTCCGATCCATTCCTACTCCCAACCAAAAAGTATCCTGCAAGTATCTCGCCGGAAGATCAGAAACGCCTGACGCAGCAAATCACCGACGCCATCAACTCTGACGTGATTCCGGCATACAAGACCTTCGCCGCCTTCTTACAGACGGAATACGCGCCGCAAGGCCGCACCACGCTTTCGATCACTTCATTGCCCGACGGTGAGAAGCGCTACCAGAACAACATTTACGCGCGGACTACCACCCGCATGACTCCCGACGAAATTCACCAACTGGGCCTGCGCGAGATCGACCGTATCGAAGCCGAGATGACTTCGATTGCGAAGAAAGAAGGCTTCGCTGACCTCGCTTCGTTTCGCGCTTCACTCAAGACCAATCCAAAATATATTCCGACCTCGGCCGATCAGATTCTCGATGATTTCCGCCACTATATCGCACAGATGGAGCCGAAGCTTCCTGAGCTGTTCACGCTGCTGCCCAAATCTCCAGTCACTGTAGAAGCGATACCGGCATTTCAGGCTGCCGCGGCGACACATTATGTTACCGGTACGCCGGATGGCAAGCGGCCCGGCCGGGTGGTTGTCGCGACGTCAAATTTCGCCGAGCGCACGCTGATCGATGACGAGGCGATCGCCTACCACGAAGGCGTTCCCGGACATCACATGCAGTTATCCGTGCAGCAGCAGCTCACCGGATTGCCCAAGTTCCGGCTGCACGGTCTCGGCTTCAATGCGTACGTCGAAGGCTGGGCGCTCTACGCTGAGCAACTCGGCAAAGAAGTCGGTTTCTATCAAGACCCCGTCTCAGACTACGGCCGCCTCTCCTCGGAACTTTTTCGCGCGGTGCGCCTCGTAGTCGATACCGGAATCCACTCGAAAGGATGGTCTCGCGATCAGGTAGTGGAATTTTTCCGCAAGAGCGGGGCGGTTGACGAGCCGACCATCCAGTCGGAGACCGACCGCTACATTGCCTGGCCTGCGCAAGCCCTGAGTTACAAACTTGGCCAGCTCAAGTTCCGCGAATTAAGGGAACGTGCGAGAAAAGAGCTGGGCGCAAAGTTCGACATACGCACCTTCCACGATGAGATGCTCAACGGCGGAACGCTTCCGCTGGACATGCTGGAAGCGCGTACCAATAAATGGATTGCGGAGCAAAAGGCGAAGTGAGTTGTAGCGTGCGGCGATCGGACTACGCTAACTCCAGTTCAATTGTTTTCGCACTCGCATCGATCTTCGCGATACGAAACTTGCGAATCTGTCCGGTGCTGATGGGTTCGGTTTTCGTTGCGCCTGCAGGCGCGTTCCCCTTCCATCGTGCCTGCAGCATGGAGCCAAGCGAAGACAAATCCGGTTTCGAAGATGATGGAGCCGGTTCCGCTCGAAGTTTGTTTTCCGTTGCCGCGTTCGCGATGCGGCACTTCGCTCGGATGCCCTCGCCAAGCTCCACGCTGGCGTTTCCATCCGAGCCGTCGACGACGCGACCCGTGACGATGTCACCTTCTTTGTGTTCGACGATGTATTCGTCCAACCCGCTCGGAACTAATTGCTTCATGCTCAGGCGCAACTGCCGCTTCTCGGAATCGATGGCGAGCACCTGAGCCTTCACAACTTGTCCAAGCCTGAGCATGTCTTGCGGATGGTTGATGTGCTTCTCGACGCTCATCTCGCTGACATGAATCATGCCTTCTACTCCTTCCGTAAGCTGCACAAAGGCGCCGAACTTCATAATGCTGACGACCGGTCCTTCGACCACCGAACCCGCGGCGAACCTTTGCGCCGCGTCGGCCCAGGGATCTCCCAGCGCCTGTTTCAGACCAAGGGAGATGCGGCGCTCGCCAATGCTCACTCCTAGAATCACGACATCGACCGTCTCACCCGGCTTCACGATCGTGCTGGCGCTCTTCAACTTCTTTCCCCATGACATCTCCGAGACGTGAATCAAACCCTCGACACCGGGTTCAAGTTCCACAAATGCGCCGAAGTCCATCACGCGTGTCACCGTGCCCCGCGCGCGTTCGCCAAGGTTGTACCTTGACGCAGCGGTGTCCCACGGATCGGGCTCCAATTGCTTCATGCCGACAGAAATGCGCCGCCGCTCGGAATCAATCTTTAAAACTTTGACTTCCACCTCTTGTCCGACGGTGAGAACGTCCGCCGGCTTGTTCACACGGCTCCTGGAAATATCGCTGACGTGCAGCAGCGCGTCGACGCTGCCGATCGCAATGAACGCGCCGTAATCCATAAGGCTCCGAACCGTACCGTGCAGCGTTTCGCCCTCCTTCACCTCGGAGTAGCGGCGGTCTTTTTCGGCAAGCTCTTCTTCTTCGGCGACCGCGCGGCGGTCCACCACCACATTCTCATCCGCCTCATCGAGCTTGGTGATGCGGCAGCGGATCTCTTGTTCGACCAGCTTCGCCATTTCGGCAGCATCGCGCGTACCGCTGCGCGAAGCCGGCAGGAACGCGCGAACGCCGACATCCACGCTCAGGCCGCCTTTCACCACTCCGGTAACCGTCCCCACGATGGTCGTCTTCTCGGCAAAGGCTTTTTGCAGAGATGCCCAATCTTTTGGCTGCTCGATTTTCCCGAGGCTGAGTTCGTAATAGCCCTCTGGATCGCGGCCCTTGATCGACACCGCAAGCTTGTCGCCAGGCGTCACGGTTTTGCCCGCGCCTTGAAATACGGACAGCGGCAAAATGCCTTCGGTCTTGAAGCCGATATCGACCAGCACCGAATCGACGGTCACCGCAATCACCGTGCCTTCGCGGCCTTTTCCCGCTTCCGCGGGCTTGCGCGTTTTGCTTTTCTCAAATTGCGAAAGAATGTCTTTGAACGATTCTTCGGATGCGTTAACAGATCGGGTGTCTGCACTGCCTGAGTTGGAGATGACTGGATCGGACATGAAGGTTACAGCCTCATTATGGCGACGTTCCGACTAGGATAACACCGTGCTCCGCGCTGCACCCGCGCTCCAACTGAGTTTGACTTGCCTGTTTCGCAAGACGTAGGATTCTGCTGCCCAAGTCATCAGCCAAACAGTTTGCTCTATTTTGTGCCGCTATGCCTCCGCCGTGGTCGTGCTTCGGTGCTGGAAAAATACGGAGAAGAAGGAAGGGACAGAATGGATTCTTTAACACGCCGCAAGTTCATGCGCATTGGCGCCGGCTCGGTGGCCGCAGGAGCCGCAGCGAAGATAACACTGCTGGAACCGGCCGCAATGTGGGGCGAAGCGCGAGCGGTTGCGCCGAGCGACCGAGTCCGGTTCGCCTCGATCGGCACGGGCACCCGCGGATGCGAGTTGCTCGCAGCGTCGCTCGTGGTGCCGGGCGCTGAGTGCGTCGCGGTGTGCGACCTTTACGATAGCCGCCACGAGGCGGCGCAGGAAGCCGTGCAAAAAGAAGTCCCGGCAACCCGCAATTACAAAGAGATTCTCGATCGCAAAGATGTGGACGCGGTGATTGTTGCCGTGCCCGACCATCAGCACCGCCGGGTTGTGGTGGATGCATGCGCCGCGGGCAAGGACGTGTACTGCGAAAAACCGATGTCACACTCGGTGGAAGATGGCTTCGCCATGGTGGAAGCTGTGCGAAAGAATAATCGCATTATGCAAGTCGGAAGCCAGCGCGTAAGTTCCATCGTCTACGAAAAAGCGCGCGAGTTGTATTCTTCGGGAGCGCTCGGCGACGTGTTCTTTATCGAAGGCTCGTCGGACCGTAACTCGGCAAGTGGTGCGTGGGTCTATCCGATTCCGCCGGACGCGAACGAGCAGACTATCGACTGGAATGCATTCCTCGAGGGCGCGCCCAAACGGCCGTTCGATGCGGCGCGATTCTTCCGCTGGCGCTGCTTTGCCGACTACGGCGAAGGGCTGGCCGGCGATCTCTTCGTCCACTTGCTCTCCGGAATTTACTTCATCTCGGGGACGAATGAAGCGCCGAAGCGGGCGCAGTCCAGCGGCGGTCTGTTTCGCTGGAAGGATGGGCGGGACTTTCCCGATCTCATCGAAACGCTTTTTGACTATCCGAAATTCCGCGTCGTGCTGCGCTGCAATCTGAACAACGCCGGCGGAGAGCCGATCAAATTCCACGGCACGAAGGGCACGATGGAAATCAATGGGCAGACCTTAGTTTTCACTCCGCAGGATTCGGTCCCCAGGCCAGAAGAGTATTCGCTAAAGGGCTGGCCCGCGCGCTTGCGCAAGCAATATCAGGCGCAGTGGGCCGCGGAACATCCGCAGCTGGGGCCGCTCGATTACCAACCGGTTGAGGCGGAAACTTTCACTGCGCCGCCGGGGTACAGCGATGTGTCGGCGCATCAGGCAAATTTTTTCGATGCAGTTAGAACTCGCAAGCCCACCATCGAAAATGAAGTGTTCGGCAACCATGCGGCGATCGGCTGCCACCTCGCCAATTACGCTTATTTTAAAAACACGATCGCCACCTGGGATGAAGGCGCGAAAACAATCCGCGGATAGACATTCGCTAACGACGGACATCCAAGTTGCTTCAACGACGACGATTGAGAATCGAACAACCAGAAGATCGAGGACAGACATGCATAGCATTTCGCGAAGAACATTCTTGAAAACCGCTTCAGCCTCCGCCGCTTGTGCGGCCGTGTGGAGCAGTGTTCCCCGACTGATGGCCAATGCTCTGGGACTGCCGTTGGGTTTGCAGTTGTACTCGGTGCGCGACGTTCTTCCCAAAGACTATGAAGGCACTCTGCGGCAGCTTGCTACGCTAGGCTATCGCGAGGTCGAAGCCGCCGGCTTCTTCAACCACAGCGCCAGCGAGGTAAAGCAGGCGATGGCGCAGGCGGGCCTGAACTGTGTGAGCGCCCATTATCCGCTGAAAGATTTGCTGCCGAAGGTCGATGAAGTCGTTCAATACGGCAAAGATCTAGGACTCAAATACATCGTCTGCGCCGCGCCCATGCTGAAGGATGCATCGCGAGTGAAGGATCCAAGTTCTCGTGCGGCTCGTGAGTCGATGACGCTCGACGATTGGCGCTGGAATGCGGATCAGTTCAACCATATCGGAGAGCGCGTGAGCGCCGCGGGCATGCGGTTCGCTTATCACAACCACACGCCGGAGTTCCGTTCAGAAAACGGCGTCCTATTTTACGACGAACTCATGCGCGCGACCGATCCCGCGAAGGTAAGCATGGAGCTGGATTGCGGTTGGGCGGTCGTTGCTGGACAGAATCCCGCAGTGTTGCTGACTCGTTATCCCAAGCGCATCGTGATGCTGCACGTGAAAGATTTCAAGCTGACGCCAACGTCCACGCCGGAATCGCATCCACCTTCCACGGAAATGGGCCACGGCACGATTGATTATCATCCCATCTTCGAGGCGGCGAAAAAAGCTAGCATAGAGCACGCTTTCGTGGAGCAGGAAGAATTCGACATGCCCGAGATGGAAGCACTGAAGATCGACGCCGAATACGTGCGCGCGTTGTAACTCCGCCGCTCGCGCTTATCTGCGGGTCGCAAAAATGCCGTGCGCTACTTCTCTAGCGCAGAGCGCTTCGGATCGCCAGACCCAGAGCGAACATCAGCACCGCCGAGCCTGGGATTACCATCAGGGCCTTCTTCAACCGCTTCGGATCGCCGCCGGCGATGAAACCGATAATGCGCGAGCTGACGGCGAGCCCGGTCCATCCGCATGTAATCACAAAGCCAATGGCGGTTCCAGTCATGCGCGGGAACGCATCGCCGACGATGGCGAGCGTGGTGGGAAAAACAGGCGCCATGGAAATTCCAGCGAGAAAGACAAGCACGAGCGCAACGGCTGGCTTCGCAGTCCGCAGCATCAAGAACGTGGTGATTGCCATCGCGACAGATCCCGTCATTGTCACGGTGATAGCGGGAACGCGGCTGAGAATGGGCAGGATGCCGGCGCGGCCGATCAGCATGCCGAGCGCAAAGCCCACTGACAAAATGTTGAGCGCCTTTTTTTCCGGGATGCCCTGCGCGATCAGGTGGCGCACCAGCCAGTTCCAGATGCCCACTTCGCAGCCGACATATAGAAACAGAAACAGGCCAACCATAAACAGCAGCGGCCGTCCCAGTGCAGGAGCTACATCGGTAAGCACGAAGCGCCCACTGCCGGTGGGTCCAGGCATTGGAGTGACGGCGTGAAACGCCAGTGTCACAACCGTCAGCGTTGCGATGGTGTAACAGAGGCGCACCCAGTTCCGCCCAAAAAGATTTGCGGCGATGAACGGCGTAGCGAACGCTCCCAATCCGAAGAAGAGATTCACCAAGTTTAGCGCAGTCGCTCGATGACTCTCGCTCACGTCGCTGACCAGAGAGTTTGCGCCAGTCACCACGATGCCGCCGCCTATGCCAAGTAAAAACAGCAGAAACGCGATGCTTTTGAAGCCGGACGATCGCGGCAGTGCGAAGAGCACAATTGAAATAAAGGCGAGGCCAAGGACCAGTCCAACCTTCTTGCCTTCGTCATCAAGCAGCGGGCCGACCGCAAGCGATGCGAGGATGAGCCCCAGCGCTTGCGCAAACGCGATGGTGCCGTTTTGGCTTGGCGAAAGATGGAAGCGATCCGAGAGGTCGGGCAAGATCGTGCCCAACATGGCGGCGATCATTCCATAGATGAAGATGGCGAGAATGGCGGCGAATATCAGCACTCGGCGGCGGTCCTTTCAGTTTCCGTTTTCATTTCGCGGAAATCGGCTGGGGAACATCGGCCCAGCCGCGAGTTCGATGGCTCTGGAGCACAGAATCAAGAATGGCAAGTTGTCGCAGCCCATCGACAAACTCTGGATATTCGAGCGCTGCATCCGGCGCTGCGATTGAAGCGTAGAAGCGGCGAAAAACCTGCTTGAATGTGTCGTCGTAGCCTTCGCTGTGGCCGCCGGGAAGGTCCGCATAACTCCGGACTTCAGCCGTGAGAAGCGAGGGATCTTTCACGAACACTTCGTTCGCGTTGTTGCGTTGCCCGACCCAGAGTTCGTCGGGACGCTCCTGGTTCCACGCGACGGAAGATTTTGATCCGCAAACTTCAATGCTGAGCCGGTTCTTGCGCCCCGCGGAAATCTGGCTTGCCGTGACGCAGCCGCGTGTGCGCTCCCCCATTCGAAAAATCACTGTTCCGTAGTCTTCGGTTTCAACGGCTGTTTCGACGTAGTCGTCAGCGGTCAACATCTTGTTGGCAAAAGTCTCCACCGATTGTTTCGGCTGCTTGCGTGTCGCGTGAAAAGTCTGAAGATCGGCGCAGAGCGAACTGACGCGCATTCCCGTCACGTGTTCGGTCATGTCAAAACAGTGCGAGCCAATATCGGCCATGCAGCGCGAAGGGCCGCTGACTTTTGCATCGACGCGCCAATTCCAATCTGTGTCGTAGAGAAGCCAGTCCTGAAAATACGTGCCTTGCACGGCGAGAATTTCGCCCAGGTCTCCGCCTTCGCACATACGCCGCATCTGCTGCACCATGGGATAGTAGCGCAGGTTGTGGCACACGCAGTTGTGCAGTCCCTGCCGCGCGGCAAGCGAGACCAGTTCTTCGGCTTCCTCAACGCTCGTCGCCAAAGGCTTTTCACAGATCACGTGTTTGCCGGCTTGCAGCGCAGCTTTGGCCATGGGAAAGTGCTGAGCGTTCGGAGTGCAGATGTGGACCGCATCGATCGCCGGGTCGCGCAGAAGATCGCGATAGTCGGCTGTGATGGTGGGAACAGAAAAGCCGGCGCCTAATCGCCGCGCCGCATCCGCGTTTCTGCCAGCGATGGCAGCCACCTCGACGAACTCGCAGCGCCTTGCGCCTTCCAGATGCACGCGGCCCATGAAGCCGGTGCCAATGATTGCAGTCTTGATAGTTTTCATCTGATTTCCGATTCGCTCACACGACAGGGACTCATCCTAAACCCACCACGCGGCGGCAGGCTGCTCGCGGATTACCAGGCTGTTCAGGAAATTTGCGGCCTTGGTCAAGCCTTCTTCCGGCGAGAGCAAGCTGTCTTCGTGTTCGATCGAGAGCACGTTATCGTAGCCGAACATTCGCAGAGTCGAAATAAACTCGCCCCACCATTCGGCGTCGTGACCATAACCGCAGGTGCGAAAAATCCAGGCACGGTCGCGTTCCTGCGTGTATGGCTTGGTGTCGAGCACGCCAGTGAGGGGTAGATTCGCGAAATAGATTTGCGTGTCCTTGGCATGTACGTGGAAGATCGCGTCTTTAAGTGCGCGGATCGCAGCGATCGGATCGATGCTCTGCCAGAAGAGATGGCTCGGGTCAAAGTTGCAACCTACGCTCGGCCCTGCGATCGAGCGCAGCTTAAGCATCGTTTCCGGACTATAGACCACGAACCCGGGATGCATCTCGATCGCGATCTTCACCCCATGGTCAGCCGCGAACTTCGCATGCTCGATCCAATAAGGTGCGACGACTTCGTTCCACTGCCAGTCGAGCACTTTGAGGTAGTCAGGCGGCCAGGGACACGTGACCCAGTTGGGAGCCGTAGCATGCGGCGAATCGCCGGGGCACCCGGAGAAATCGACCATTACTGGAATGCCGAGCTTTTCGGCAAGCAGAATAGTCTTGCGGCTCACGTCACGATCGTGCTGCGCCCGAGCTTTATCAGGATGCAGCGCATTGCCGTGGCAACTCAGGGCGCTGATGCTAGCGCCGTGATCGCTTAGAACCTTCTGAAACTCGGCGAGGGACGCGGCATCTTCAAGCATCGAGAGCTTGCAATGCGCATCGCCGGGATAATTTCCGGTACCCAGTTCGACCGTCTCGATCTGAAGCGACCGTAGTTTTTTTAGGACAGAAGTGAGTGAAAGCTGCGAAAGCAGGGGGGTAAACACTCCAACGCGCATAACGAATTTCCGTATCCTCTCTTACGAAAAACTGTGAAGCTTCCTCATTTTATTGCAGCATCTTCCGCGGGAAGCAACTCATAGCTTACAAATGCGACCTGCCGGCTATCCGGCGACCACGACGGCACGTTGATTGTGCCCTGTCCGCCGAAGAGCGTGGCCAGTACCGTGACCTTCCCCTTCGCCTTGCCGTCACTCATTGGCATCAAGCGCAGTTGCACATCTTTGTTTGGCGGGTGCCCAGTGACATCAGACCCGTAAGAGAGAAAGACCATCCACTTACCATCGGGTGAGATGTGAGGGAACCAGTTATTGAAGTCATCGAAAGTAATCTGCTCCTGGGCGCTGCCGTCGGAATGCATGCGCCAGATCTGCATGTGGCCCGTGCGTTCTGAGTTGAAGTAGATGTAGTTGCCGTCGGGCGTGTACTCGGGACCGTCGTCGAGGCCCTTGGCCGTGGTCAGACGAGTCTCGTCGCCGCCTGCGACGGGGATCGTGTAGATATCGAAGTCGCCATTGCGCTGCCCAACAAAAGCGAGAGTCTTGCCGTCGGGCGACCAGCCGTGCCAGTAGGACGGAAAATTTTGCGTGACACGGCGCGGAGTGCCTCCGCCGATGGGCACCACGTACACGCTTGACTGGTGCTCTGGATGCGAAGAATCGCTGATCGCCAGCGATTGTGCATCCGGCGAAATTCCGTGGTCGTTGTTGCAATGGGTGGCCGTGCCGGTGTCGACGATTGTCGGAGTGCCGCCGTCGACAGACAGACGAAAGATGTGTCCTTCGCTGTTGAAGAGAAATGACGAGCCATCGCGTGCCCAGTTTGGCGCCTCGAAATGGCTGGCTGCTGTGTAGACAACGTGTCGCATTGTGGAGTCGATTGGCACCGTCTCCAGCGTGCTGTAGAGAACTGGCGGGACATTGCTGGCAACGGGCGTTGCCAGATCGACGTTCGAGAAGACAGCCTTCTCGACCACATCTTTATCGTGCGAGCAGACGCCGATGCCCACGTAAAAAGATCCAGTGAATGGAAGCTTGATCGACGCGCCGGAAGGCCGAAGCGGTTCGTTGGCGGCCGAGGCGAGAAAAAGGTAGACGAAATCGCCGCGCTTTACGAGGCGCAGCCGGTGTGGCGCCGTCATGTTTGATTCCACGTCGTGCGTAGCTGCTCCCTTGGCATCGCGGAATTGCAGCGCGGTCATGCCGTTCCCGTGCAGCGCCACGTCGACGTAGGGCGAGTCGCTGTCAAGGTTCTGGCGAAACATAAGCACGGCCTTGCGATGCGGATTGCCGCCCTTCTCCGGGAACGCGATGTCGGCAGTCAGAGTCACATCTCCGGAGACTTGCTTCCACACAAACTGAAAGGCATCGGACGTGTTCCACATGTTTTCGCCGCTGCCGGCGAGAGTGTAAGCATGCTGCGAGGCGTCGTATTGTGCGGAGCCGGGATGCAGCACAGTTCCTATGTCAGCATGACTCTGAAATATGCCGAGGGAAGACGAAGTTTGCGCATGTAGTAGAGCAGTTGTAGAAAAAATAAAGACCGCGAAGCAAATCGACAAAAGAGCAAGCAAGATTCTATCTTGAGCGATGCTTCCGCGCACGATCAGAGAGCCTCCGCAGCCTCCCACGGAAAGGTAGGGCGGAGAACGAGAATTGTCAATCGAGCGCAGGCTGAGCTAAACCGCCTCCAGCGCCCAAACTTCCCACGTCATGCGCGTACGTATGTTCGAACAGAGCCAGCGAAGCACAAACTCACTGCACAACGAGGCGCGTGAACGGCGCTACGTAAGCTTCCAGAAAGACGAGTACGCCCACCAGGCAAGCTAACGCGATGCTGTGCCAAAAAACATAGCGCAGAATATCGCCCTCGTGTCCATACCATTCCGTCGCCGTGCTGGCCACAACGATGCTTTGCGCGTCGATCATTTTGCCCATCACACCGCCGGCACTATTGGCTGCGCCCATCAAGATCGGAGAGAGCCCGGTGGCCCGTGCGGTGATCGTCTGTAGGCTGCCGAACAATACGTTGGACGACGTGTCCGAGCCGGTCAGCGCCACGCCCAGCCAGCCCAGCAAAGTACCAAAGAAGGGATACAAATGTCCGGTTCGTGCGAACGCCAGGCCCATCGTGGCATCCACACCTGAGTAGCGGGTCATGATGCCAAGCGACATCATGGCCGCGATAGTCATAAGTGAGAACCGGACGTGCCAAAGGGTCTGCCACCACATTCCGATGATCTTTGGCAGCGAGAGGCCCATGATAAAGCCGGAGATGATCGCCGCAAACAAGATCCCCGAGCCCGTGGCCGAGAGCCAGTTGAACCCGAACACCGCCGCTTCGGGCGTAGGTTTCACCACCACCGGAGGCATGCGTTGTGACAGCTTGTTGAGACCGGTCACGGGAAACTGCGGGTTCGTGATCTTGCTTGGCAGAATCGACCACGAACTTGTGGACGTGAATACCTTCTCCGGAGTATTCATGATCTTCTTGCCGGTGAGCGTGCCCCAGCAGAAAACGCAAACGCTGAGCACTAACCAAGGCAACCATGCGCGAACGACCTCGCTGCGGCTGTAACCGTGCTGACCACGAGCGGTGCGCTGCTCAGCTTCCTGGTGTCCCTCGTGCCCCCAAATCCGCTTGGGCTGCCAGATCTTTAGGAACAGGATAAGGCACGCCATTGAGACGATGGCCGCACCGATATCCGTCAGCCACGGCCCGTGCAGGTTTGAAATCAGGAATTGTGGTATGGCGAAGGTAACACCCGCCACCGCAATGGCCGGCCAGATTTCCTTCATTCCTTTGTACCCTGCATAAGCCCACACCAGCCAGAACGGCACCAACACGGAGAAGAATGGCAGAATGCGGCCAATCTGTGCGCCCAGAGTGAACTCGGAATAGCCGGTGACCAGGGCGAGGCCAGAGATCGGGGTGCCGAGCGCGCCATAAGCCACGGGTGCAGTATTCGCGATGAGAGACAACCCCGAGGCCTGCAACGGCTTGAAACCCAGGCCGATCAGAAGGGCCGCGGTTACCGCGACCGGCGTTCCGAACCCGGATGCGCCTTCAAAGAACGCGCCGAAAGAAAAGGCGATCAGCAACAGTTGCAGCCGCGTATCTTGGGTGATGCCCGTCATGCTTTCCTGCAGCACCTTGAAGCGACCGGTCTCCAGGGTCATTCGATAAAGAAAGATGACGTTCAGAATGATCCAGCCGATCGGGAACAATCCGTAGCACGCGCCATAGATCGCGGTGATGCTTGCCATCTTGATCGGCATGTGGAACACACCGGACGCCAGCACGATTGCCGTTACCAGCCCCAGAAATGCCGAATAGTGCGCCTTCATGCGGAAGATGGCGAGTGTCCCCAGCAGCACCACGACCGGCAGCGTGGCGCAAATGGTCGAAAGCCACCAGTGTCCGAAAGGGTCATAACCCTGCGCCCAAGGTTTGGTCGGCGAGGAGCCGGTCCAGGCCAGGACTACGATTGCACAGGCGACCAGGGCCATGAGAATGCCGGGAAGCCGTCCTTCGTCTTTCGGGGTTGGAACGACGGGCTTGGATTGTTGTGCGGTTGGACTTATCGCTCCGGCCATGCGTCACCTCGACGAAGAGGGTAGGGACAACAAATCGTCAGCGCGCCCGCGATTTCAGGAGCATCGCCACTTGCCCCGAAATCGCGAATGCAGTTTTCTGCAAGCCCTGCGATTACCGTCTCAGGCAACGTTTAGTTGCAGGGTCGCGGGAAGGCTAGCACACGCCCACGCCCGAAACAAGCCGCGAATCTGCTTTCGAAGTTCGGGCTGCACCGTCACGAGAAGGAACTTGAAGGGGCTCTTTTTAATGTTGACAACACGATACCTTGTAATACAAAGTATATGCGATGAAAGAAGGGGATCGCGATGGAGAGGTCGCCGATAAGTGGGAAGTCCAACTTCGAAAGGGATGCCTCGAACTGGCAATCTTGGCGGCTTTGTGGGGCGGAAAGCTTTACGGGCTCGAAATTCTGCGCAGGCTCGAGAGCGATTCCGATCTGATCGTGTCGGAGGGAACCGTGTACCCGCTGCTTAGCCGTTTGAAAGCGCTGGGGCTGGTGCGTAGTGAATGGGTGGAATCCGAGAGTGGGCATCCGCGCAAGTACTATGCGCTCACCGCGGCGGGCAAGCACAGGGCCGTTGAGATGGCCACAACATGGGCGCGGTTTTCCTCAAGCATGGGCAAACTGCTTGCCCCACTGGGGAAGGGACGGTAGATGACGATGGCGATAGAGAACGATGCGCAGCAGCTGATTGATACCTACCTGAAAAGTTTGCGGACAAAACTGCGCGGCCTCAATCGCGACGATATCAACGAGATCATTGAAGAACTGCGCAGTCACATTCAAGACAAAGCGGCGTCGAGCGGAGAACTGACAGTTGCCGGAGTGAGGGAAGCTCTTGCCGCTCTGGGCAGCGCGGAAGAGTTGGCTCGCGAGTACGCCACCGATGCGCTGCTGGCGCGGGCCGAGTTCAGCCGTTCGCCTCTGCGGGTGCTCGACAGTTTGTTCCGGTGGGCAAGTCTCAGCGCTGCCGGATTTCTTGTGCTGGTGAGCACTGTCGTTGGCTACTTTCTCGGAGGTGCGTTCATGTGGTGCGCGGTTCTGAAGCTGGTTCACCCGCGCACTGCCGGATTGTGGCTGATTCCGTTGAGCGACGGCGGCTTCGCAATTTCGCTTCGCATGGGCTTTGGTAGTCCTCCAATCGACGGGCGCGAACTGCTTGGTTGGTGGATCCTGCCGCTCGGTCTCATCGGGGGTTGCGCTCTAGTGGTGCTGACCACCAGATTTGCTCTCTGGAGCGCGCGTCAATATCGCCGATCGCACCTGTTGCCGCAAGCCTGATCAATCGACATGGGTTAGAAATGATGGAATTGCGATGAATGAACCGCTCAATACGCGCGAGGCGATTACACGAAACGAAGCGGCCTCGGTCAAGTTCGAAGAGCCCCAGCTCTCGTCTGCGCAGCGCTCGTTGTCGTTCGCCGAACTTGCTCTCGGAAGCGCGATCGTAATCGGGCATAACGTTTATCGAGTCGTTCCCAACGAAGTGCCTATTCTTTTTGCGCTCGGCCTGATCTCAATGCAATTGCGAAATGGCAATTGGACCGCTATGGGCCTGCGCTGGCCTGCTTCATGGCGCCGAACCGTCCTCATCGCGCTCGCAGCGGCAGCCGTGAGAATCCTGCTCGGCACGCTGGTGATTGATCCCGTCACCGCCCACTTCTGGCCTCCACAACATTTGCCGAGCGGCGCAGACCAAATCGCGGGCCACGGAATGGTCGCGCTGCGCTGGCTTCTACTCATCTGGACCTTCGCCGCATTCGGAGAAGAAATCGGCTACCGGGGCTATCTCATCAACCGGGCGGCAGATGTTGGCGACCGGTCGAAAGCCGCGTATTGGGTAGGCGTCTTAATCGTCTCCGTGCTCTTTGGATACGGACATTACTACAAAGGCCCGGCTGGAATCATAGACTCCGGCATGGCGGGCTTGATTCTTGGCGCCACCTACTTGTTGTCAGGACGCAACCTTTGGGCCTCCATTTTGGCTCACGGATTTATTGACACGTTCGGGGTAGCTTGTATGTTCTTCGGATGGTGTTCGTAAGTCAGCAGTGAGGAATCGCCGCTAGGTGATTTTCGGATAGAAAATCGTCCCGGCCAGTGCAAAATCCTGCACCTTGACTTCCTCCGATCCTTCGCACAAACTGAAGCCCTCCCCGCACCAACCATGATTTCTCTGGAGGTTCCGCTGTGTCCAAACGAGCCTTGAGCGCCGCCCTTGCCTTAGTCTGTTCCTTCCTCGCCGTTCCCTCCGCTCCAGCGCAGCAAGTGCGCCAAGGAATTTACCGTGGCATGCCCGTGACGTACGTGGTCAAGAATGGCAAAGCTATTTTTCAGGGCGACATCGTTCTCGAGAAAGTCGAGACCGTCGATCCCCAGCAACCGCTGCCTTCCTATGGCGTCGACTACGCCAAATATCTTTGGCCCAAGGTCGGCAATCAATATCAGATTCCTTACGTCATCGCCTCTGGCTCCGGCGATCTCACCAATCTGAACAGCGCCATTACGCAGTTCAACAATACTTTTTCGAATATCCAGTTCGTCGCCTTCACGTCTCAGACTGATTACATCAACTTCTACTTTGACCCGAGCAACCTCAGTGGCGAATGCGAAGCCATCGTCGGCCGCGCCGGCGGCGAACAAACCGTTGGAGGCTCCGGGTCCTGCACCGTCGCAACCATCCTCCACGAAATGGGACACACCGTCGGTCTCTGGCACGAGCAATCGCGCCCCGACCGCAATACTTATGTCTCGGTCAATTATGGAAATCTGATCAAAGGATCGATCTCGAATTTCAATCAGATCTACGACAACGCCCAGACCTTCGGAACTCTGTTCGACTATGCCTCGATCATGGAGTATCCGGCGTTCTCCTTCTCGCGCAATGGCGGTCCGGCCATCGAATCAATTCCCGCCGGAATCCCGCTCTCGAATCAGACCGGATATACGGCGACTGACATCGACGGAATCGAGCGCCTCTATGGCAACGCGCCGAAAGCATTGACCGTAACCAGCAACCCTCCAGGATTGCAGGTGATCGTCGATGGCGTTACCGTCAGCACTCCGCAAGTGTTCACGAACTGGGCGCTGAATTCCGCGCACACGCTGGACATTCCGCCAGGAGTGCAGAGCCAGTCCGGTGATATCATCAACAGCACCACTCCCGCAACTTTTTATTACACGTTCGGTCGCTGGAACGATTCCACAGCCGCGACTCATACGATTACCGTTCTGCCCGGTAACGGGGAGCCTGCAACGCCGGCCACTTCTCCTGCAGTGACAACGTACTCGGCGAATTTTATTCAGCTCGTCCCATACGCCGCGACGGTTTATCCCACGGGCGCAGGAACCGTAACGCCGTCGCCGGCACCGCAAAGCTATTCCGGATCCTCGCTCCTGTTCTACACCGCGCGCCAGCAAGCCACGCTTACCGCTACACCCAGTGCTGGCCAGAACTTCTACGAATTCAATAACGCGCCGTTCTGGCTCCCCGGCGGTCTCGGAGCGAATCCCAAGACCTTCTATGTGCCGGATACCGGGCTTACGGTGAACACGACTGCCGAATTTTCTCCGAACCCCGTGTACACAGTGAACGTCGCACCGAACCCATTCAGTTCGAATCTTTATATTTATGGCGACGGCGGCTTTGCCTACGCGCCGAAGAATTTTTCTTCCTTCTATGATCCTTCCTGGACCTCCGGCAGCGTGCACACGCTGAGCGTCGATAATCCCATCTACCCGTACAGCTCCAACACTCGCTACGCCTTCAACAGTTGGAGCGATGGCACCACCACGACAACCGACAGCATCACGCTGCCCGCGACTAGCGCCACATACACGGCAAACTTTACGCCGCAGTACTTTGTCACCGATTACGTCAACGAGTCTTGCGCAGGAACGATCAACGTCAGCCCCGGCTCGCCGACCGGGGACGGTTTTTATCCCTCCGGAGATGCGCTCACCTTCACTCAAACACCCAACTCCGGCTGGCTCTTTACCGGATGGAATTACGATCTCAGCGGAACCTCGAGCTCTCAACCCCTCACCGTGACCGACGAAGTTCTCGTCACCGCCGACTACAACACGGTTGCGACGCCGCTCACTCTCACCAGCCTCAGCCCGACCGCCGCCATTCCTGGCAGCCCCAGTTTTACGCTGACGCTCAACGGAACAGGGTTTAGTCCAAGTTCGGTGGTCTCGGTGAACGGAACATTCCCGGTGGTGAAGTACATCAGCAGCACACAGCTCAACATAAGCGTAACAGCCTCGCAGATCACGACGCCGGGGGCATTTCAGGTTTGGGTCGATAGCTTCCCCAGCGGTGCGAGTTGTGCGGCGTTTGCTGCACTGCCATTCACCGTCGCCGATAGCCCTATCGTGACACCTTCACCATTGAGCCTTGCTTTTAGCCCTCAGATCGTCAACACGACGAGCGCCGCGAAATCGGTCAAGTTCAAGAACACCAGTGCCGCAGTCGTGACCATCAATTCGATTGCAGCGACGGGAAATTTTGCGATCAGCGGAAACACTTGCGGCTCGTCATTGAAGGCTGGCGGATCCTGCAGCGTGAATGTCACCTTCACACCGTCTGTCCCAGGAGCCATCACCGGATCGCTCGCCATCAGCGACAGCGCACCCGATTCGCCTCAAACCGTCGCGCTTTCCGGAATGGCCAATTTGCCCTTGAGCATCAGCCCAGCGACGTTGTCGTTTGGAACGGAGACCGTGGGCAGCACCACTGCCGCGAAGACTGCGATGCTAGTGAACAACGAATCCACAGCGCTGAGTTTCTCTTTTAGCGCGAGCGGCAATTATGCAATCAGTTCCACTGGAACAACTTGCGGAGCGTCGCTGACTCCAAACGCGAAATGCAATATTGCGGTCACATTCACTCCTACCGCCACCGGCAGCATCAGCGGCGCCGTAACCATCACCGACGCTGCGGGATTTTCTCCGCAACTCATCCAACTCTCCGGTACAGGAAGCGGCGGCAGCACCGCGCCACTCACCTTCAGCCCCGCCAACCTAAGCTTTGCCACTCAAGCCGCCGGCAGCACCAGTCCGGCGAAATCTCTTACCGTCAAAAATACGAGTACTGGTTCTGTGACATTGAGTTCCATCGCGACGACTGGCGATTTCTCCGCCGTGAGTGCTGGATCGAAACCCTGCTCCGCAAATCTTCAGCTGGCTGCCAACGCTTCCTGCACTCTGGGCGTCACCTTCGCCCCCGCGTTAGGCGCGACCGGCGCAATCAGCGGCGCAGTCGTTATCACCGACAACGCTGCCATCAGTCAGCAAGTCGTCGACGCCAAAGGCACTGCAGCCCTGCCTCTGACTTTCGCCCCCACAACTCTCACCTTTGCCGCACAGACCGTAGCCACCACCAGCGCTGCACAGATCGTGACTCTCACCAACAATCTGGCGACTGCCGTGAGCCCAACCATCACAGGTAGCGGCGACTATTCTGCCAGCCCCGGTGGCGCTGCACCCTGCACCTCGACTCTCGCGGCGAAGGCGCAATGCACTTTCCTTGTCACCTTCACTCCAAGCGCCGTCGGCACTCGTACAGCTGCCATTACTGTGACCGATTCAGCCACGCCGAGTGTACAAACCTTGAGCGCCACCGGAACCGGTCAATAAATAAGAATTCTCGAATCGCTTGCTGTACTCCGCCCCGTGCGTCGCGAAGCGGAGTACAAGCTCGCGTCCTACTCCTGCGCCGGATGCAACACGCGGAACGTATTGCCTCCGTTTGACCACACCAACACCAGTGCATCCTGTCCCTTCGCAACATTGGATAGCGCTTGCGCCACGTCGCCTGCAGATTGTTGAGAATGTCGATCCACTTCCATGATCACATCCCCGCGCTGCAATCCGGCGTTGTCCGCTGGACTGCCCGGCTGCACATCTTCCACCACCGCACCGTGAATTTCGCTCGGGATCTGCATCTGGTCGCGTGCGGCTGGAGTCAGATCGCCGAGACTCAGTCCCCAACGGCCTTTTCCATGTTCCCCGCCTTCCGACTTTCCGCCGGCGGCCGCACCCATCGCTTCCAGCGTGACGGGAACGTTGATACTTTTCCCGTCTCGCTCGACCTCAAGCTTGATCGTGTCGCCCGGACGCTTCTGGCCCACCTGCATCTGCAATTCCCCGGCATCGGTCACCGGCTGTCCGTTCAGGCTGGCGATCACGTCGCCAGTCTTCAACCCAGCCTTGCCTCCAGGAGTATTCGGGTCGACTTGCGTGACGACCGCGCCAGTGGCGTTCGTCATGTGAAAGAATTTGGCGTTGTCGGGAGTTACATCCGAAATGCCAATGCCGATGTAGCCGTGAGTAATCTTTCCGTCGCGGATCAATGCTTCCACCGTGGGTTCAGCGATCTGCGTAGGAATCGCGAAGCCCATTCCAGAGAACGAACCGTTCGACGAAATCAGGAAGGTGTTGATGCCGATCAGTTCGCCACGTGCGTCCACCAGCGCTCCTCCAGAATTTCCCGGATTGATGGCGGCGTCGGTTTGAATGAATTGGCCGGGCTTGCGCCGATCACTCGCGTCCGGGTTGGGACGGTTGAGCGCGCTGACGATGCCGCGCGTGACCGTGAAGCGGAACCCATACGGATTGCCGAATGCCAGCACGGTTTGACCCGGACGAAGCTTCGCCGAATCACCCCACGGTACGCTCGGCAAATTCGGCGCGCTCACCTTGATGACCGCGAGATCGGTTAGCGGATCGGTGCCGATCAGCTTCGCCGAAAGCACTTGGCGGTCGCTCATCGTGACGCGAATGTCGGTGGCTCCATCGACGACGTGATTGTTGGTGACGATATAGCCATCGGGGGAAATGATCACGCCGCTGCCCAGGCCATGCTCCACTCGCTGCTGCGGTTGCATTCGTCGGAACTGCCGCCCGAACGGAGTGCCACCGAAGGGATTGTTTCCAAACGGCCCAAAAAATTGCTGCAGATCTCCGTCCGCAGAGTCGTCGCCGCCCTGTTGTGCACTGCCTTTCGATGTCACAGTTACATTTACAACCGCGGGCGTGACCCGCGCTGCCAACGTCTCCATTGCCCGGTCGAGCGTGAGCAATGCCGCGACCGAGTTGTCATCCAGCGGTGCTGCCGCGGGTGCCGCTGAAGCTGCCCGCGCAGGTTTGACGAATTCGTACGTCGCAAGCGACGCGACGCTCATGATTGCGACCACGGCCACGAGCAGGCGCCGGGTCAGGTTTGTTTTCCAGTGGTTCATTTCACTTCTCCTTGTAACTAATTGTTTAGTTGTAATTTGCAAAAAAATATCGCTACGTCTTGTTGGCGACTGGAACTTTTCCCGCACCCTCTTGAGCTAGACTTGCCCAGTCAACACGCCACACGGTGACGCTCCATACCCATGAATTCGGACCGATCTGTTGCGTCGTCCGAATTACGAACACCGCTTCGGAAGGCACAGGCGCATCGCTTACCGCCGTCTTGACGACGTTAACCCCACTCGGCTTTGCGTTCGCATCCAAGTGTGCCGCAACAGTTTCGGCTGCAGCGCGGCTTTGTTCAGGTTTGCGTTCCAGACTGCTTTCGACCACTCGCGGCGCGAGCGGCTTCGACCTCTTCTTGAGAATCGTCACCGCGCTCGCGCGCATACTTGCCTGAATCATACTTGCCGGAACCACCCTCGCCGGAACAATGCCCGACGAAGAAAATTGAGATCGATTCAGCGCCACGGAATGCACGGCGTCGAATGAACTTGTCTCGCCAGCCGAGAACGCAACAAATTTTGGAGCGCTCGGCACGACCGCGATGCATACCAACGAAAAAATTCCGACAAGGCCCAGAGCCGGTTTCCACACATGTTTCGAGTTCGGCCGGCCTGCATCGAGGATCTGCGCCACTCGCAGAGATGACTCGCGGGCGCGATGCACCAGCGCCTGCGCCATCGCCCAGCTGCGCCGCGCCGCACTTTTCTCCAGCAGCGAGATCAGGCATTGAGCATAGCCTCGCGGATTGCCAGTCTTAGCCAACACTTGGTCGTCGCACGCCATCTCGCGCTCCAACGACAGCCGGCTCTCGATCCACCAAACCGCTGGATGGAAAAAGAATATGGCCCGCACCATCTTCTGCAGCAGGTTCGTCCAATCGTCCCACCGGCGCAGGTGGGCGAATTCATGCAGCAGGATAACGCTCAATTCTTCGGAAGGAAGTTCCCGCAAGGCCCACTCTGGAATGACGATTACAGGTTTGAAAAAGCCGATCACCGCGGGAACACTCACTCGCTCCGATGTCGCCAGCGTGGCCGGCCTCGATAAATTTAAATTGGCGACGGTGTTTCGCGCTGCGGGATCGAGTTCCGCGGTTTCGATCGGAACACAACTCCGGCGAAGTTCCCGCAGATGCCAAAGTCCAATCGCCAATCGCAGCATCGCGAAACACGCGACCACAAGCCAGCAGAGAAACAATGCGGTTCCCCAGTGGCCGGGCAGTGTGACGAGCGGATGAACTGTCCCGGCCGCGAGGAACTCGTGCGCTGCTCCTGCGCCAATCACTCCTGCGCTAATCAAAGGAAGCCCAACAATCGACAACAGCGCCACAAACCAAACTGCAAATCGTGTTCCCGAATTTTGCCGTGGCAACAAGTGCAACATCATCCAGGCAAACAGCGCGATGAGTAGTCCCTCGGGAAGCGAATTCAGGACCCGCGCAATGGCCACGCCCGCGACGCTTTGCAATTGAGGCCAAATCATTTCGCGCCGCTCCGTTCCAGCATCGCTCGCAGACGAGCAAGCTCCCCCGCCTCAATGCCGCGGTCCTCAAGCAGGTTGAGGACGAGTTGTTCGTGCGAATTCTTGAAGAATCGTCCTACCAGGTGGCGGATCTCCGAACGAGTCGCCTCTTTTCTTCCGACCAGCGGCGCGTACACGTGCGCCCGGCCATCTTTCGAGTGCTCGACGTAACCCTTGCGCTCGAGAACGCGAATGGTGGTCAACACCGAGTTGTAAGCCAGTGCCGGCTTCTCAGCCAGCGAGTCCAGGATCAACTGAACCGTGCCGGCCCCCTTCAGCCATAGCACGTTCATGATCCGCAACTCGGCTTCGGTCAGAGTTTCGGACTGTCTCGGCGGCACTTCCATCTCTCCTGACCCATTAGACGTGGCAACCTAGAAAAGGTAACTAATTATTTAGTTGCACGCTGGCTAGCTCGAGATGCCTTACCGTGACAGGGCAGTATTATAAGGTTTCAGCGAACTCCAATTTATGTCCCTAACCGTGGGTGTCCGGAGCGATCCTTTAGTCGTATTCAAAGACGTAATTCTTAAGAAACCCAATAAACATAAGGGAATCTAGTCCTGCTTGAATCCTTTCTAATTGACAAGGCTAGGACAGTAGCACCATATTCTCATGTTCGTTCCATACCTTTATGACCGAATCATCACCGCAATAAACTATTGTTAATAAATGCCTTACTCGCTTTTAGCTTGTGTCCATAGAGATGCCAATAGAGAGGTCTTACAGAAGCCACTAGTAATATTATAAAATGTCCGCAGTTATCCACAAAGAAAAATTGTATTCAGGAATATATTATCGTGGTATTATTTCGGAATTAAAGGTGACTTATGAAGCTCTCTGAAGGCCCCGATCCACATAAGCTGGTCCCGCCATACGCTCCATATCGCAGCTTTCGAAACTACATAGACAGCCTCAAGCAGGGCATCCCGAGTCAGATTGACCGCAGCGTGATGCGCAACATGTCCGGCGCTTTGCAATCGCAACTCTCGGCCACATTGAAGTATCTCGGACTTGTCAACGCCGTGGGCCAGCCAACTGACAGGCTCTCCCGCATCGTGCATTCCGAAGGCGCTGAGCGTAGCATGGCGCTGCGCGACGTAGCGAAAGCCGCATATCCCTTTTTTTTTCAGGGATTCGACCTGCGAACGGCAACACCCAAAATGCTATCAGACAAGTTTTCCGATATGAACGCATCGGGAGGGACGGTCGGGAAATGTATGGCATTTTTTATCGGGCTTGCAAAGGATGGCGAAATTCCCTTGGCTCCGCACTTGCTTGTTATGCGCGGCAATCGCAGCGGAAAACCTCGTCGCGTTAAACAAGAGCAAGCTGCATTGCCTAGTAATGAAGTGGAATCCACGGCTACTCCAGCAGAAATTGCTGCGATGCCGTGGAAGCAATTACTGCTCTCGAAGTTTCCCAGCTTTGACCCTAGCTGGTCTGATGAAGTCAAAACGAAATGGTTCGACGGATTTCATCGGTTAATGCGGCAAGGACCGGAGGAAAAAGAAAAACTATGAGGATAGCTATAGCCTGATTCCATCATACGGTTCACCGTGGAATTAGGCGATAACGGGAAAGTCCTTGCTAGGAGTCTTAGGGGGAAGCGACTAGCAAGAACCGTGATGAGTTTCTATTTTGGAGGGCGTTCTAGAGTGGCTGCTAGGGACTGCTTTATATCCAGTTCGATCCCTTCTCTGGGATCGGGAGTTTGCGACTTCCCACCCTCCGCCACATTATACTTGATTCCGTTTTGGCGTCCGCTGAAAGAGGGCAGTTAAAAAGAATGAAAAAATTCTGGGGCGGCTACAGAACAGAAAAAGATCTACGTGAGCGCGAGGAAATAGCTAAAGTACGATCTGAGTTACTTGAGAGGATAAGCCGTCTAATCAGGACAGGCGGTCACGAGGCCGAATCTGAATACGTGGCGGTCCTGAAACAGATTCGACAAGATATGAGTCCGGAGGAATTGAAGGAACGAATTAGGCAGTACCACGACGCCGTGAATGAGCGACAATTGCTTGATCAAGAGTCCTCTTGGCCTTCTGAGCCTTCTTCATAAATTCATCGTGCGGCATTTTCTCCGCAGCAGAATCAATCAGTTCTCCGAAGCTCTCCAAGAGTTCGGCTTCAGCAGATTTACGCGGCACTGGAATCCTGGCGGTTGCCATGTGAGGTCCTTTCTTTGGGGGAAGCTTGTTGGCCATACAGTGTACCTTAAATCTATACGCGGAGAGATTTTTATTACATAGGTAATCTGTTAGATTACGAGAGGACGTGCCGGGTTGTGGCCATTAGATATTTATGAGGACCGATAAGGGACAATTCGACGAAGTTCTGCGCCGGATGTTGCAAAAGCCTCCGCAAAAAACCTCCCAGATAAAAGCTGCACAGAAAAAGCCTAAGCCTCAGAAGTGACGGCACTTCACTTGTGCTTGGGCTTTGCGAGTACAGACTTGGCCCCGATCCGCGCCAGTCCTAGGATGACCGCCGTTCGTGTCAGAATGGCCTCCGGCCAGACCTGAGATACGGCTTTCTGAAACAAGGCTAAATCCTCTTCCGAGATTTTGATCAAAACTCCCACCGTGCGTTTAGGCATCACCATCTTGATTAGGAATGTTTTTTTCGTTGCAAGCAATACAGAGAATTAAAAGCACTAGATAAATTCTATGTGTTGCAATCCGGCACCGTGCCTGAATTGGCCCTATTCGCGAGACTGTTGGCGGAACGGATGTACACTGCGACACCGCAATTTCCGAATCACTTACGAGCTTGCGGCGGAAGCTGCCCGAGCCGCCACCGAGTTTTGCAGGATCGCGCGGCAGATGGCCGGCCCGTCGTCGTCAAAACAGCAATCGAGCGCTCCCGCATCCAGCGCGTCGGTCCACATCACATCGTCTGGCGTGCGGTGAGTGCACACAATTTCCATGCCCAGGTGGCGGAGGCTCATGATTTCTTCAAACGTCACCAGGCCCAAATCCACGACTCCCACTGGGATGGGAAACTGCCGAACCAGCGTCTGCAGCTCCGGCAACGACTGAACAATAAACACAGCCTCAGAGACCGACTTCACTTTGGAGACGAGATTCTCCGCGCGCGCGACATTGTTTTGCAGAATCACCACTGCGCTCTGCATTGGGCAACTCCTGTTCTCGCTGCCCGCGGAACTGCGTTCGACGAACCCGCTCCGCCCAGCGTCGTCACCAACTCGATCTCACTTCGCTCGATGTCCCCCCGGCTGCGGGGATGTAGCATTTCTGCGTGTAATCCATCACCATGCGGTCGGCGTTAAATCGCCAGCCCAGCGTGCGGATGGTTCGCTTCATGCGCTTAATCCAGCCTCGCGGCAGGCCATCCCGATCCCGCTGGTAATACAGCGGAATCACCTGTTCGCGCAGGGTTCGAAGCAGATCGGCTCCGTCGCGCTCGTCGTGCAAGTCAACGTTGGAGTGCGTTCTTCCCGTCCCAATCGCAAATCCATTCATGCCGTCATACGCCTCGGCCCACCATCCATCAAGAACCGAGAGATTCAATCCGCCATTCAAAACCACTTTTTGGCCACTCGTTCCTGATGCCTCCAGCGGACGCCGCGGATTGTTCAGCCATACATCCACGCCCTGCACTAAATGGCGGCCGACATTGATGTCGTAGTCTTCGACAAACACGAACCGGTCTGCGAAACGCCCGTTCCGCATCATCTGCGCAATCTGCTGCAGAAGTCTTTTCCCAGGCTCGTCCAGGGGATGGGCCTTCCCGGCGAACACGAACTGCACCGGCCTCTTCGGATCGTTCACCATCGAGGCCAGGCTCTCGATGTCCTTCAAAATCAGGTTCGCCCTCTTGTAAGTTGCGAACCGGCGCGCAAATCCAATGGTCAACGCATCAGGACTGAGCACCTTGCCAAGTCTCACCAAAACTTCTCTCGACTCGAACCGGCGCTCGGCTTGTTCCATCGCGCGGCGGCGCACAAACTCGATCAGCTGGGACTTTAGGTTGAGATGCGTCTCCCAGAGTTCGCCGTCATCCACGTTCTCAATGCCTTCCCAGATGCGCGCCTCGCTGCTGTGCTGGTGCCAGTTCGCTCCCAGATGACGGTCATACAGCCGATACATTTGCGGGGCCAGCCATGATGGAACATGCACTCCGTTGGTGATGTGCCCGATGGGAACTTCATCTTCCGGCTTGCCCGGACAAAGACCCGTCCACATGGCGCGCGAAACTTCGCCGTGCAGCGCGGAAACCGCATTAGCGCGGCGCGATAGCCGCAGCCCCAGCACCGTCATGCAAAATGTTTCTTGTTGATCGCTTGGCCTTTCCCGTCCCAGGCCCATCAGGCTTGCCTGAGAAAGCGTCAACTCCTCGCGCAGAAGGCCAAGATGTTCTTCAATCAGATCCGCGTCGAAGCGGTCGTGACCGGCGGGAACCGGAGTGTGAGTGGTGAACACAACTTCCCGCGACACGCGCGGAACCGCGCTTTCAAAGCCGATGCCTTCGTCCTGCATGCGGCTGCGAATCGCCTCCAGCACCGCAAAGCCGCTGTGCCCTTCGTTCAGGTGGAGAACACCCGGCGTTATGCCCATGGCCTTGAGCGCGCGAAATCCACCGACCCCCAACAGCAGCTCCTGCCGGATTCGAGTGCGCGCGTCTCCGCCGTAAAGGCGCGACGTTAATTTGCGATCGTCCGGCGAGTTGGCTTCCACGTCGGAATCGAGCAGGAAAAGATCGCAACGTCCAACCGCGACTCGCCACACCTTGGCGTGAATTGAACCGGTACGGGTTTCAATTTGCACGGCCACGGGCCGCCCATTTTTGCCGATCGCGGTTTCCAGGGGCAACTGATTGACGTCAGTCTCAAGATATTCTTCCTGCTGCCAACCGTCGCGATCCAGGCGCTGCCGAAAATATCCTTGCCCGTAAAACAGGCCGATCCCAACCAGTGGAATCGCAAGATCGGACGCGCTCTTAATATGATCCCCAGCCAGCACACCGAGTCCGCCCGAATAAACCGGCAGTGATTCGTGCAATCCGAACTCCGCGGAGAAATATGCCACCGGGCTCGGTCGCAGCACTCCGGCGTGCCTGGCTCCCCAGGTCCGGTCCACCTGCAGATATTCCTGCAACCGGCGATAGGCATAGTTGATACGGCTGTGCAATACGAGTTCCGTGGCCCGGCTTTCGAGCTTGGCAAGAGGGAGTTCTGCAAGCAACGAAACCGGATTCTGATTCAACTGCTTCCAGCGCAGCGGATCGAGCGCACGAAACAAGCTGACCGCATCGTGGTCCCAACTCCACCAAAGATTGCGAGCCAAAGCCCAGAGCCGTTCTTGCGCGGGAGCGATAAAACGATCGAGCGTTCGCGCCTCGCATACCACCGGCGCCACCTGGGCCGCCGCCTCAACCAGCATTTGAATCTCATCTTCCTGAAACACACGGGGCTCTAAAGTCTGCACCACCAGGACTCCCTGCAGAATTCCCCGGTCGATGAGCGGAACCCCGACGAACGACTGGTACGCGTCTTCACCGGCTTCCCCGAAATATTTGAAACGTGGATGATTTTGCGGCTGCTCCACAGCCACCGGCCGCACCTGCTCGGCTACCAACCCAGCCAATCCTTCGTGGATTGCCATTCGCAGAACGCCGATGCACTCTGGCCGAAGGCCAACGGTCGCCGCCAGCACCAGGTTCGCCCGGTCCGGCTCGAGCAGGTAGGCTGAACAAACGTCAGTCTCAAAACGCTTGGCGATCAGCGCCACGACGTTCATCAGGGTCTCGGCGGGCTGCCCCTCTTCGGCGGCAAGGTTGCCGATCTCCTCAAGCGTGAGGACGTGCGTAACCACCCGGACCTGGCCGGCCATTTCCAATTCTTCAACCCCGCTCTGATTGTGTTCCAACTCCAGACTCTCTGGTTCCATATTTTATTAGGTTACCGCTGAATTGACCTGTTCCTTTAGTCACATTCGGTCTGAGAGCCTTGTTTTGCCATCATTCAGGCATGAAAGTGCTTGTGTGTCATTGTCGGTCGACAATCAGACGATGCATACGTCCCAACGAAGCACACTAAGGCGTCTGTCTGCATTTACCCCTAAGTAAACTCTAGGTGTGCCCCCACCTCTAGTCCAATCTAAATTATTAATGCTCGAGATAAGAACGGCAAGGCTTACCCGCGTCTGGCGGAATCGGCATCAAAGTTTCGGTGCAATCCCCGATCTGAACTGCGAACAGCGTCTTTCTGACCTTATGTACCGTTTTTCGGGTATTTTCTGGGTTGGATGCCTGACCTATTTTATGGATGTGTACCTCGGCGGCATCAAGCGGGCCTTTGCGCGAGCTTACCACGATGTGGTGCGCCATCACACCCTGCAGGTGTCGGCCGCGCTTTCCTACTATTGTGTTTTATCGGCTCTGCCAGCCCTCATCTTTCTTTCCGCCGTCATGCGATTCATTCCCCTTCCTGACCTGTTTGGCCACGTTTTACTGATGATGGGCCAACTCCTGCCTGCTGACACGATGCAGGGCGTCTACTCTGTTCTGGCCGACGTGCTTTCAGCGCACCGCCTTACTTGGCTTTCGTTCGGAATGTTGGGCACCATCTGGGTAGCATCGGCCGCATTCGACGCCATTATCGAGGCTTTAGACATTGCTTACGACGTCGAGGACCCTCGCCCTTTCTGGAAGACGCGGCTGCTCGCAGTAGGGCTGGCGGCGATCAGTGGAGGGTTGTTGTTGGGGGCGCTGGCAGTAACCATCGTCGGGCCTCGCTTTGGCGACTGGCTTGCCGTCCGCCTTGAGCTTTCCACTTTGTTCGTGATGACTTGGCCCATCCTCCGTTGGACCATCGCCATCGGCTTTACCGTGCTGGCCGTCGAACTGATCTATTTTCTCGCTCCCAACGTGAAGCAGCGCTTTGCCGCAACCCTCCCCGGAGCCGTGCTTTCCGTCGGCGCGTGGATTGGCCTGTCTCATTTGCTCGGAGTTTATTTTCGACACTTCGCCAACTACAACCGCACCTACGGCGTTCTCGGGGGCATGATCGCCTTCATGATCTGGCTCTATTGGACTTCATTCGGATTGCTTGTGGGCGCCGAACTTAACGCCGAACTGGCGAAAGAGAGTAAGAAGGGAAGTTTGAAGCCCAGGGCAATGACATCTGAAGAGGCCGCTACCGATATCACCAGTCGAGCCGCATAGGCTTCCGCTGCTCCGGCACTTGGCACCGGGTTCAAGGCGCTCAGAATCGGGTGTGAAATCGTCCATCGACCGAGACTCCTCCCAGCTGATCGCGCGCGGCGCTCACCGACCAACGCTTATTGATCTGGTACTCGCCCTGCACCATCTCACTCCCCGGCTGAGAAACATCGGTCGAAAAAGTAACCAGCAGATTCTTGGTTACGCGCTGTTGAATTGCAATTTGCGCGCCGGGGTTCTGGCCGTTCCCGCCGATCGTTGGATCAATCTGCAAACTCGAAAGTCCCGCCAGCTTTTGCACTCCGCCACTCACCTGGCTTGCCGCTTGCGACGCAATAATCGAATCCGTGCTTTGGCTCGCTGCACTCGCCTCCTGCGTCGTCTTGCCCTGAGCAATCAAGTTGATAATATCCGCCGTGGCCAGCGGCGGATCGGAAACATACGCCGTAGTCAGCTTGTCGAGCGGCCCGCGCATCGTGAGTGTGAGATTGTATTGCTCGACTGTCGTAGTTGCCGAAACGTTCATCACGGGATGAGTCTCGTTCGGATTGTCGAACGTGATCACGCCGTTCTGCAGTTGATAGCGCACGTTGCGGTAGAACAGCTCCCCTGAAGTCAGCGTCGTACGGCCCGTGATCACCGGGTTTGCCGCCGTTCCTCCCACTCGCAGCGCCGCTTGCCCTTCAATGCTGATTTGTGAACTTGTCGCTGCCAACTTTTCTTGTGATTGCACGCCGATCGCAAGCTGCACCTTATCGGCGAATCCGGGCTGCGACATCGCGCTTCCCGTGCTGAACTGGTCGCCAAATTTCGAGAGGTCGAAATCCGGCGTGAACGACAAGCTGTCGATCAGAACTCTTCCGCTTAACATCGACGCCTCAGTCGTGCCGCTAAACGCCAGGTTGGCGTCGAGCAGCGACCTCAAGCCATCGGGATAACGAAGACGTACCGATTGTCCTTGCAGCGCGAGATTGAATTGCACGCTCGGCTTGTAGGTAATCGACCCGCCAACAGAAACCTGCCCGCCGCCCACCTGGCCCGTCATCTTGGAAATCTGCATGTGATCGCTACTGATGTCCACGGTGCCGTTCAGCTTCTCGACCCCAACCGGTGCATCGCTCGTGCTCATCGCAACATCTTTAATTTGGATTTGCCCCTGCACCTCCGGCTTTGCCGCCGATCCCGAGGCGCGCACATCTAGCGCCAGAGTCCCCGAACTCGAAACATCCGGCGCGATGATGCGGACAATTCGCATATCGACGGAGCCTTGTGCGGATAACGCCGGAGCCGCTGTCCCGCCAATCGGTAATCGTCCCTGCAAGCGAAGCGATGTTCCCGTACCTTGAAACTCGGCGGGTTGCAGCGTTACCACAGAGTTGGCGTAGTCCGCGCGAACCGGATTCGCGATCCCGATCTGCAAAGACTGGTAGCTCGCCTTAAGAACCGGAATCGACAGGTGTGCGTCGACCTTAGTCTTATCCTTGAGCGGCCCCTTCAGCGTCGCGTGAAACTCCGTCTGACCTTGAAACCCTTGTGGAACGCTTGGTGCATACGCGGCCATGAGCGCATCGAGCGGAATCATACCCGTATCAATCGTCGCATTGGTTGCGTAGTCTCCGCTCAGGGCGATATGGCCGTGCGCATGAACGGAAGCTTGCGCGACTTTCGAATCGAGCGTGAGATCCGCGAAATGGGACGCAACGTGAAGCTCGCCCTTCAGTTCGGAAATCGAATTCTGCCGAATCTCGAGTTGCGGCAACTGCAGAACCGCGTCGAGTTGCGGGTTGTCAATCGTTCCTTCGCCCTTCACCGAAGCGCTTATCGTTCCGGTAAGTGGAAGGTTTTTCGCCTGCACGGTCTGCAATTTTTCGAGCACCACCGCCGGTGCATCGAGCTTTACCTTGTACGCCTTGGTCTTCGGAGTGTAGGAAAGGCTGGCGTCGATCGCTCCCGCAGCCGCCGTCACATTGAGAGTCGAAACGATTGACCCATTTGCAGCATTAAATTTTGCAGTTAGATTCTTGATCGGTTCGCCGTAAGCCTGCACATTCGCCAGCGTCGCCGACCCTGACCCAGCAGGCGCGAGTTGCGAGCCTTCCAAAGAAATCTTTGCCGACAAATCGCCAGAAATCGGATAGTGCTGATTCGCGATTTTCTGCAGATTGGCTACCCTCATCTGCTGCACCTCAAGGTGCGCTTTGATTGGATTTGCAGCCTCATAAGACCAATCGTGCAATCCCACGCTCGTGCTGAAAATCGCTTGCCCGCGATGCGCATTCACCAGCGATCCACTCTGCACCACGAACTCCGACGGATTCGCTCGTATGTCGAGCTTAACGCTGCTCCACTCGCTGCCTTCGACGGTGAGATTCTGCGCATTCAATTGCGCCGCGATCATGGGTTTTTTAAGCGAACCACTCACGGCCGCATTGAGCGTTGCCGAACCCGCGATCGCCGGCATAGTTGTCTGCGGACTGAAAGAAGACGCCAGCGCAACCAGTCGATGTAAGTCGTTTGCCGTTGCCCGCACCTGCAAACTCGAACCTCCGCCATTCCCGCTGATCTCTCCCTGCGCTGTCAAGGCAGCCGCTGGCGTTCGCAACGTCGTCTCGCGCAACGCAAGCGTTTCGCGTGCACCATCGTAGGTCGCATGAATCGCTCCATCGACTAGAATTTCTTCCCCCGTCGAAACTGATCGGCTCTTAGCAAGCGCTTGCACAAACAAGTCCGAGTGAGCGTTCAACTTGCTGATCTCTCCACTCCACGACGCGCCGACGTTCCCGTGAACCGTTCCAGCGAGGCTTACACCCTGCATTTGCTTTTGTCCCGCCATCTGCTGCAGCGCTCTCAGCGAGATATTTCTGAGCGACGCCTGCACCCGACCCTCCGGAGTTCCGTCCAAATGCTTCATCTCTGCGTTCGCCGCTACGCGTCCGCCGAGCGCGTCCACAGTAAGATCACTCACCTGCAAATTTCCGCCCGCCAGTTGGTACGTCCCCTGAAGCTTGCGCAATTCGACGTGACTCCCCGACGCCGTAGCCGTCAGCAATTTGCTCGCGACGAGGCCGTTGACCGCGAGATTCCGCAGCGTCGACTGGTTCCCAACTGCCTGGTAATACAGCTTCCCAGTCAGCGACACATCGCCTGCGGGCTCAACGCCCAGCGACATCGCGGCGAAGTCCTGCGCGTGAACTAGAACTTCATAATCTCCGTCAGCAACTGGATGGGCATAATCCGAAACCTGCGCATGCAGTGTCACTTCCGACGATCCAAGCTGCAGAATCGCAGACTCGAGAACGAACTGTGCGGGCGAAGCCTTAAACTTCAGGTTCAAATTATGAGCAAGAGGCGCATACTGCGCGTAGCGCACACTTCCGCGATTATAGGAAAGATTGCCTTCGTAGCGCTTAGCCAAAGAATCGAAGCGAACATTCGTTCCAAGATCGTAAAGATTGGCATCGAGCGGGGTCTTACGGTTGTTGTAGTTGATCTCACCATTCGTGATCTGCGTGTGCTCAACCGCGAGATCGAACACGCTTGTATTGCTGCCGCCTTTGCTCGAAGGAGCAGGCGGAATATTGTTATCGCCCTGGCGGTTCACCTGTAAATAGACGACAGGATGATCGATGAGCAATTCTCGCAGCGCGACCTGGTGATGCAATGCCGATAAAATTTTCAGGCGAACGGTAAGACTGCCGGCGTGCAGCAGAGGCGGTTGGTCACGGCGCTCCGTGCCGCGCAAAGTAATATTGTCGAGACGAGCCGTCAATGTAGACAGATCAAACTCGAGCCCGCCAATCTCCGTCTTCCCGCCAGTCGCATCGTTCGCTTCTGCAACAATTTTCCCCAATGCATACTGTTGGAAAGCGCTGCTTCTGAGATAGAAATATCCGGCGATTGCTAACACCACGAGCAACGTCAACAATCCGGCAAGTCCCCAGCCGACCTTCCTTTTCCACTTCATGACTCTCCCTAAAAGGCCTGGCCCAGTGTGATGTAGTATTGCAGCGGATTGATGCCTGGAACCGGATTCAAATTTCGGCCCACGTCGATTCGCACAGGCCCAATCGGCGTCGAGTAGCGTAGTCCGATCCCCACAGTGTTGCTGTAATTGCTAACGAAATTGTTAAAGTTAATTGCGGAATAAACATTTCCGCCGTCGTAGAAAACCACTCCACCCAGCGGCTTCGCGATCTTCAACGGAAACCGAACCTCAGAATTAAGAATAAAGAGCTGGCGTCCGCCCACCGGCACGGTCACGTTCACGCATCCAGATTGACCCTGCAACACATTGCAAAATGGTACCAACCTTTGCGGCCCCGCCTCATCGATTGGAAACCCTCGCAGAGACGTGCCGCCTCCCGAAAAAAACAACTGGCTGGTCGGAACAAAGCTTCCGGCAAATGGCGATGCCAACCCGAGTCGAATGCTGTTGGCGAGTACCACCGAGTGAACCGGCCTGTAATAAGCATACTGCCCAAACAGTTTCGTAAAGTTGGCGCTGGAACCGAGCGCCGTCGGCGTGATTCCAAAGTTAACCGTCGTAAAAGACCCACGATGCGCGTCGAGCGGCTTATCGCGTGTATCGCGGATGAATGTCCCCGAAAAAGTTGAGAGCAGCACATGTCGATCCTGATCGAGCACAAGTTCCGGAACAATAAGATGTGACAAATCCGTCTTGTTGAAGTCGTAACGAAACTGCAGCCGCGTATTGGTCTTACGATTCATCAGCCGTTCAAGCTGAAACGACACATCGCCCATCCCCGCCGTAAACAGCGGATTTTCGCTGTTGCGTTCGATCGAAATGCTCGTCAGCGAATGCCATTCCGTTCCAATGAAATGTGGTTGACTGTAGGTGCTCAGAATTTTCTGATCGAGTCGCGATAGAAGAATTGACGCGCTCGCGGTCTCGCCCAACCCGCGCATGTTGCGTCGATTGAACTCCACCAACCCACGCGGGCTTGCAAACGTTGATTGGCTCGGCGCGATCTTGTTGCTCCCCAAGCCGATGGTCGCTCCGCCACCCGGCAGCGCGACCGTTCCGGTCGGCACGTTCCCGCCCCGGTGAGATACCTCGAAACCAAAACCGTAGGTGATCTCGTTGCGCTTGGCTTCGTGCGCTTTTACCAGCGCCATTTCATTCGTCTGGTCGGTGATCGGCTTTCGCGGGCCCACGCTGGACCAATCGAAGATGTTCAGGTCATACAGCCGGCTCTCAGCTTCCAGTAGCGGTCCGCGGCGCATCGGCGTCTCCGCTGGAATCTTTGCCGTCTTCTTGATCAGCGAAAGCCGCGTTTGTTTCTGCCCCAGGTAGACAACCTCGTTGATGCGCACCAACTGATGCTCCGTGATCTCGTACGCGACATTCACCCGATGCGGGTCGCTCGCACTCTTCGTCGCAACCGCCTTGACTTCAGCGTTGAGGTATCCGCGATTCAAGTAAGTTGCCGAGATGCGGTTGCGGTCGTCTGTCAACTTCCGCGGAGAGAAAGGTACTCCGGGGCGAAGCTGAAATCCCTGGGGCGCGGTAAGTTGCTCGGAATCGACGTTCTGATTTCCCTTGACCATCACGTCCTCGACGATCGTCTGCTTACCTTCCTCAATTTCAAATGTCACATCGACCTTCGCTTCGTGATCGGTGGTTTGAGGCGTCGCTTTCGCTTCTGCATAACCTCGATCGCGATAAAGCGCCTGAATGTTGTCGACGCTCTGTTTCAGCAATTTCTGGCTGAGGGTTCCGTGCGTCCAGACGTGCGATTTCTTCACCGTCACCTGCGCCATCAGTTCCTTTGCCGATAGTTGGTAGTTTCCGTGAAACGAAATGTGATCGAC
>Ga0307478_10000204_pt1 | contig 69292 bp, 64 predicted proteins | sample atmos_gasesECM4C_2_FD_203713 | JGI IMG/M metagenome (GOLD analysis project Ga0307478, IMG submission 203713) | Hardwood forest soil microbial communities from Morgan-Monroe State Forest, Indiana, United States - atmos_gasesECM4C_05 | ecosystem: Environmental > Terrestrial > Soil > Temperate...
CGGCACCACGCAAACGGAATGGGGAAGATTCAATAAGAGCTCGCAAGTTTTCGAGGTCGGGCAGAACCTCTTGAGCAGAGCATCCAGGAAAGAGAATACAAAATTCTTCACCACCAACACGGTATACCTGACCGCCACCAGTTACCTGAGACAACTTCGAGGCCACCATGCAAAGTACGTCGTCGCCAGTGTCGTGACCGTAGGTGTCGTTCACGCTCTTGAAGTGGTCGATATCAACCATGGCGATGGTGTATGAGGATGTTAATTGTAAGATGGCATCGTGAAATGCACGACGAGAGGGCAGTCCCGTGAGTTCGTCATGATACGCCATGGCGTAGGAAGTCTCCACAATTGAAACCGTAAAAATGATCGCCGCGCCGGCGGCATAGAGGGTTGCCGCAGTGCCATTGGTTCCCGAATGAAACGCCATGAGAAAACTTATAAGAGCCCAGACAAATCCGGCACCGATTGGCTTCGGCCACAACAGCGCGCGGACCAGAAGGAGAATGATGACAACTCCTCCGACCAGCAAAGTGACTTGCGGAAGCTCGGTGCGAGGAAGCCACGCGTACTTGAGGATCGCAGAATGGAAAAGCTTTTGAAGAGCGTAGGCATACTCAGGCCGGCACATGACGGCAACGAACACGGACTGTACCCCCAGCAGCACGAGTCGTGTGGAAATTGCATGGACGGTGAAACCCCGTTCCCTGATAAATGCGAGCAGTGCAAAATTTATCGGGACCAAGAATGAAGAGAGTTCAAAGACGGCTTGCCCGCGAACCGACATATGGATCGAGCCGTCGGAAAACAAACGTAATGCCTGTTGTGCGAACAACATTACGATGATGGCTGAGAAGACACGACTTGAGTGAAAACGCCACGCTAGAACAAGCGCCAAGAAGAAGGCAGCCATGTAGAAAAAGTTGACAACCGGAGTGAATTTCTGGAGAACACCGCTGTGAAGCAGGACGATAGTCAGCGCGAAGACCACCCCGCCGGGTACGAGCAACAAGCTACCTTTTTCAAGATTCACAGCATGAGTCCTATCAGAAAAATCGACGCTGCAGAATTATCTCTGCGCAGTGACCGGCTTGCGATTGACCTTTGGGGTTCCTCCGCGGAAACAACCGCTCATCGGTCACTATTGATTGGGTCAGTTATCACATGCAAGCGAAATTCACAGTTTTAGACTGGGAAAGAATTGGTCCGAGTGTATTGCAGGTCTATGCGACATGCGTATTCTGATCGCGGAAGATGACTCGGCTCTAGCTGGATTCGTATGCAAGGGACTGGAGGCAGAACACTATGCCGTCGATGTCTCCGGGGACGGGGAACAGGCTCGTGCTCTGGCAATTGAGTTCGACTACGATCTGGTGGTACTCGACCTAAACCTACCTCGACTCGACGGCATAACAATTCTCAAGCACATCCGCAGCAAAAAACCTAACGTGCCAGTTCTGGTGTTAACCGCTCGTGGAAGGGTCGAGGATCGAGTATCGTGCCTGGATGCAGGTGCAGATGACTACCTGATGAAGCCATTTTCTTTTTCCGAACTCTCCGCCAGGATCCGTGCACTCCTTCGGCGAAGCCGGGCCCCACTGCAATCCGTGTTGGCGATCGAAGACTTAAAGCTGGACCGTGTCGAGCGTCGCGTGACGCGGGGCAACCGGGCCATCGAGCTGACATCGAAAGAGTTCGCCCTTCTCGAATACCTGATGAGAAACGCGGGGCGGCGTGTCACCCGGGCGATGATCATTGAGCACGTCTGGAACCTGTCGTTTGACACTGCGACCAACTTGGTAGACGTCTACGTGGCGTTTCTACGTGTGGTCTTCGAGGCATCGGTGGTATCAGCGGAGCATCTTTCGTACCGAGAGTATCTGCAGCGGCTTCCCGAAGTGACTTACCTATGTTCTTGCAAACTTAAACCGATGGATGTGCCCGCGGTGTTGCAGCTAGATCTTTCGATCGCCTTTCCACTGATTGATCTGTTACTCGGCGGAGAAGGCAAGGGAAAGTTCGAGCCTCGCGAGGTCACTGAAATCGAGGAGCAGATTCTCGAGAGTGTGGTCCAGATCATCTTTAGAGAACTTGGGGTTGCCTGGCAAGCGCTCGGGCTGGAATTCCGATTCGATCGCCGCCAGCAGGCAGCCAATGCCTCGCGGCTGATGCCGCCAGACGACAAGACTCTCGCTCTCAGTTTCGGCATAACGATGCCTGAAGCACGCGGAACACTGAACCTTGCCATACCGGCTGCTGTATCCACAGCCCTTTTGCGCAAAATGTCAGCCGACTGGTCCTATCGGAAACCCCAAGGTCCGGCAGAATCGAAGGAACAAGTACGAGCTCGCATTCTCAATTGTCCCTTCGAGGTTGAGCTGGACGTGAGCGCAATACGGGTTCCTGCTGAACAACTGGTTGACCTATATCCGGGGAAGCTTCTCGTGTTCGATCATCCTGTCGACTCACCTGCCACCCTTGTCGTTGGTGACCAGCCTCTGTACCAGGCTTTCGTGATGCGCCACAACCGAAAGCGTGTTGCCCGGCTTAATAGGGCAATTCCGCGCCCGACGGGCGGAAAGGAACGGTCATGAACACGGCAAGCGCACCTGCTCGTACTCCGGAAACGAGCAACTATATCAACCTTTGGCTGAACTGCCTCAGCGCGGTACTGGCCGAGAAGATTGGCGCGGCTGTTTCCTGCGTCGCGCTTCCCGCTTCATCTAATCTGCCCTCAATCTCCGAAGATGACACCTGGATTACGATTTCCGCATCAGGCCAATTGAAAGGCGAACTCGCGTTTCGACTGCCTTTGGCGTTCCGCCAGAGTGTTACTAGTTCACCTGTCGGTGATGTCGACACGCTATTGCTCGAAATATTTAATCTGAGTGCCGCGGGCGTTCAGAAGAGGATGGAAAGCAAATGCGTCGTCACACACCAGGCCAAGAAGACTCCTGCACCTTCTTGGGAGCCATCCTCAGTACAGGTATTGCAAGCTCAATTTGCCAATCCCGCTACGTTCGAGCTCCGCTTGGAGAACACGCTGCTCGAGAGTTTGCAGTCTATCGTCTCGCCACCTCCAGGGACACCACCCTCCATCACTGGCACTGAGAAGTTAGGAATGCTCATGGGAGTGGAACTGACAGTCACGATGCGCTTTGGCGGAAAGCGAATGCTCCTCAAAGACATACTTGACCTCTGCACGGGAAGTGTCGTGGAACTCGAGCAACAAGTGCAGGAACCTGTCGACCTGCTGTTGGATGGGAGACTGATCGCACGCGGTGAGGTGGTTGTAGTTGATGGGAATTACGGTCTCCGAATTACGGAAGTCGTCTCTGGCGACGAGAAATAGGAGCGTCACATACGTGATGGAGAAGGTAACTGGCCGACACTGGACGCGCAGCGTCCGCTACCATCTATTTCCGCCACGGTGCGCTGCGACGACGTGCATTCATCGCAATGCGGCACGAGTCTGGCAAAAAAGCCGTCCAATCCGCATGCATGATATGTGGTTCTGCTCCCCGCAATGCGTCGAGCAAGCGGCTGCGCAGATTCTGGATGAGGCCTGTTCTTTGACAGATATTACCCCTCATGCCCACCGCGTGCCCCTGGGCCTGCTGATGCTTTCCCGCGGCGACCTGAATGAAAGGCAACTTCGGCTTGCGCTGGATGCTCAACAACGAGGCGAACCGAAAAGAATCGGTCAGTGGCTGCTGACACTCAAATTCGCGACCGAGCGCCAGGTTCTCTCAGCCCTCGCTGTGCAATGGGCATGTCCACTCCTCGTATTGAGGGACTTGCAGAATCCAGTTTGCGCGAGCAAGTTGCCGCTCCTTCTCCGCCAGACTCAGCATATGCAGCCAGTGCGATTCATACCCTCAGAGCGAACCCTCTACCTCGCGCTGAGCGAGAAACCAGACTTCGCCGTGCTCGCTTCTGTGGAGCGGATGCTCGACTGTCGTACAGTTCCGTGCCTCGTAAGCGAGCGCGTGATGAATGAGCTTCTTGAGAAATCTCGCTGGTCAGACAGTCCTGACGCACAAACTTTCGACGGAATAACAGATCCGGCCGAGATGGCGCGGATTGCGACGAGCTACTTGACCAGGCTGGATGCCGAAGAAATCCGCATTGTTCGATGCGGAGCGCACATCTGGATACGTATGAGCGAGAACACCGGCAAAGTTGATCTCCTGTTCGCGTGGGATGCGTTTTCGGCAGCAAAGGCGAGCTGATCGGCCAACCTCTCGTTAAACGATAGCAAGTAGCCACCAGCGATATGTCCGCAGGCCTGCGCTCCAGCGGTTCCAACTACGGAGTGATGCGGGCGAGTTCGTTCCGGTAAAGCTGATTGCTCGGGAATTCCTGGGCCAGCCCAGCTAGAAGAGATCGAGCCTGTACCCGGTCGCGATCACGGAGAGCCGCAACTGCAAGCAGAAGACGTGCATAGGGTGCGAGATAGTGACCCTTTTCCGCAGTCAGGCGCAGCTTGGACAACCCATCCTGTTTGTCGGTCTGTGCTCCGCCAAGGCGTAGCAACCACCGCACCGGTGCGGAATTGAGACTGAGCAAGTAGTTCTCAACTCCGATCGCAAGATAAGCGTCGTAATACGACGGATCCTCCGCAAGCAGTCTCTCAGCGAGAGAGCGCGAGCTTTTTATTGTGCTCAATGCCGCGAAGTTTTTCTTTTCTATCAACGCCTGGTAGTCGCCCCGCAAGCCGCCGATCATGACCTCCGCGAACAGGGCAGTATGGTTACCTGGCGAGCGCACCAAGGCCTGTTCTGCCAGCTCTTGAGCCTTTGCAAGTTCACTGTTAAACGCCGAATACACCGTCGGGTCCGGGGTCAGTTTCGGCCTTTTTTGGAAGGTGTGGTCGTCAACAAACAACTCAGACTCAAGAATGTGCATGCGCTGAAATTCGCTGAACAGGTACGCCGCAGCATTCGATACGGGCCCCATAGGGTCATCAGGATGAATTTGTTCCCATGCGGAGAAATTCTGGTGAGCACTCTCGAAATCGAGACCGTACATCTCACGATATCCGGCTTCCAACGTCACCGCTCTAATACTGTCGGCTGCCTGACAGGTTTTGATATTCCCCGCCAGCAGGCAGAACAGAGCAAAGAAGACGAAGACCCGAGGACGGGAAAGCCTTACCGAATCAACAAAAGCGTGCCGCAATTTGGCGGTTTGGAGCATGGACGTCAGTCGGATCGCGATAGCATGAATCAATCAGACGAAATGCGCAACACCCTTATTGTGATTCCAACCAGAGCAGCGCCGTTGTAACGAGACAAAATATTTACATAAGAGATAACAAGGTCGCCGGAAGACGTGCTCGCGAGAAAAACGAAAGCGTCAAGGCCGCACACCACTACAGAAGGATCGCTGATTGCGATTGCGAGGATTTTTTAGTGTGTCCCTCTGGACGCAAACCGACGACTGCCATCATTCTTCCGGTTATTCCCTTTTCCGCTCGATGAGAGAAGAGGAGTTCCGTATTGCAGGAGGTGCAGAGAGCAGAGACTTCGATGCTTTTTGCCCGAACTCCAGCATCCAGCAGTTGTCGTCGATTCGCCTGCACCAGGTCCAGGAAGATCTTAACGGGCAGAATGCTGTGCCCAGGCGCGCGCGCGGTAAGAAAGAGCATCGGATACTTTTGCCGAACCGGGTCAGACTCTCTTACCTCGTGAAACAAAGCCCGAGCATAGCCAAACTGTGAATGGAAATCTTCGCGCACCTGCTCTCCTACCGAATAGCAGCAAGAATGGATGCCGGGACCAATCGCGGCTTCGAGATCGCTCGCCCGGCTTCCAAAGAGACGGCGCATTTCACCGACACCTTTCTCCACGATGCGCTTCACCGTCCCACGCCAGCCGGCGTGGAAGACCCCAACGGCTCGAATCCGGCGATCAACCACAATGATCGGCAGACAGTCGGCAGTTTGAATCCCTAGCAAAAAGTCGGGGACATCGCTTACCAGGCCATCCCCTACCAAGGGGCAGGAAACATTTTCTGGGACTCGTCGAATGAGGTCGGAGTGAATTTGTCGCAACGTGACGACGGTGATTGCGGATGCTTTACTTACACCCATCTCCTCAAGAAACAGTGCGCGGTTGCGCTGGACCGAACGCTTCGAATCGTGTGCGGTAAACCCCAGGTTAAGAGAGCTGCCCCCGTAAACCCGCGAGTAGCCGCCACGCCTTGTCGAAAACCCGTGAATGAGCCAGGGAAACTTCTCGAAACGGTGAGCCTTCAAAATTGTCGAGTTGGTCTGCGACGGGAGCGGTTTTGACACAGAATCATAGTAAATGGAAAAAGTCTGGCGGCGAGGTCGGTGGGAACTCTCGATCAGTCACGAATGGAGGTGGAGCGGCGTCTCGTCCTCGCCGAGGCGCCGCCGATACCTCCGACACTAGTCTTTGTCGTATTGCATGCAGATCTCAAGCTGATGGATGGCTTCATCGATCGCGCGGATCGCTTCCACCCGATGACCACCAAAGTCATGAGCAGCATGCTCCAGATGTTCCTTTGAGTTCCGTAGAGCTGCCAAGGCCTCGCGAATCTGTGGATGTTTCTCAGGCGGCACAGGCGCCTCTGGGGCGGGCTTGGCGCTTGGCGTGGGATTCGGGGACGGTTTTGCGTCAGCTGCAGCGGCGGGCATTGCCATAGAGAACACCAGCGCCAACGCAGGCAGCAAGCTTGCGACTTTCCTTAGCGTAATCATGCTTCTCCGATCTCCTCCTTGACGTTCTGAACATCACCCTCAACGAACACGAAAGAAACGACCACGGTTGAAATCGTTTCACCAGTTGTCGGCTAGTGTGGCGCCAGCGTTAGGGAATATTAGCTGGCCAAATGGCTTGCAGCTATTAGCTGCTCGGATACCTTGTTTTGTAACCGTTTGACCAGATCGAAAGTTGGGCGCAGTACGCTGGTTGAAATGCTCCGACCATGATCAATATTTCCAACTGCTCAAGTCAGCATTTGGCGGCGCAGTCCGCTCCATGTGGGTGACCATGGCAGGCAGGAACCGTTGTAATTCGGTTGAACCCGCTGGGCCCGATGAGTCGTCCGCACCGGAGTAGCAATGCGGTTGGCGCACTCCGAAGTCAAATGTGCCACGATAGTACGGGTCCGTAGTTGTCTCCAGGAAGTCGTGTAGCAAGTGGACCGCGCGATCCAAATACCACGTATCCGATTCACCAACGTAGAAGTGAAGCTTCCCAGCGAGTTTCGGCCCGAGAGTTTTCCAATCCCGCTGCATGATGGCGCTGAGATCGTAGTGGTCTTTCCAGTACGCCGCGACCCCGTGGTCAATCTCTCCCGTTAACTTGTCATAGATTGGCTTGGGATAACCATCTTCGCCAATCGGACTGAACGTTGCTTGCCAAATATCGAACTGTTCCCCGGAACGCCCATGGGTTCCAAGGACCAGTTCGTAGTGATTCGCTCCCTCCATGGTAGCCAGCACGACTCCATCGGCCTCCCGTTTTTCGGGGCGCGGCACGCGGCCAAAGGGGCCCTCAATAAAGTAGGCATTCTTGTCCCTATAAAGATTCGCTGTGACATAGGCTCGGAAATCAACTACGTCCGGACACGAGACCCATGCCCCGTTGTAGGAATCGGGATAGAAAACCTGGGAGGCGAGTGCCTCCCACCCTCCTGTGGATCCGCCGTAGACCGTGCGCGCCCAGCCTTCGCCGATCGCCCGGAATTTCTTCTCGACGTATGGAATCAATTCGCGATTAATTGCATCGCCATAAGGGCCTTGACTCTCTGAATTCACAGCGTAAGAGTCGTCGAAATAAGGCGTGGGATGTTGGATGGTCATAACAATGACTCGTGGAAGTCGCCCTGATACCCAATCCTGATAAAACTTGTAGCCAAAAACCGCCGTCCGTAGAGGGCTACCCTCCAGTCCGGGCGGGGGCGGCTCAGTGCGGAAAGCATTGGGAAGGAAAAGATTCCGATGGAAATGATCCTGTTCCACGATTAGGGGGAAATGTGCGGCAGGATGCTCCTCAAATCCCTCTGGCAATAGAACCACCGCACCGAGGTACGTCGGGCGTCCCCAAAATTTTGTGAGTAGATCGCTTTGTATTCGCATGTGTTTCACCCAATTGTTATCGCTGACTGGTGGAGCGAGGCCACGTCCCCAGTCGAGCAGGCTGTCAACATCCGCGAGTTCCTCATCAATGGGTGGAATCTTCTTGTTAAGCGAAATGCGAATCAGTTGGCTCGATTTCGGATCCAGGTGCATTTTGACAGGCATACTGTAGAGATTGCCGGGCTTCGTCTGCCAGTGTTGACCTTCGCCCCTGTCAGGCGGAAGTTTCACGACATGCCCATTCGACAGATGGAAGGTCTCGTAGATGTTAATCAGCGCCTGGACGTAGTAGTTCCCGACGGGGAGACTGTCAAGGCTTCTTGTGGGATATCCAAACGTGGAGCCATCAATGATGGCAGGAGCGTCTGGCTGGAGAGCGTTAACATCCAGGCCAAATGCCTGCTGCGACTCGGCAAAATCTTCGAGAATCTGGAATCTGGGTTCTTCCTTGTCGTTCGTGGAGATCAAGAGAAGAATGTGGCCGTCGAGAGGCGCCGCATTTAACGCCTTGGGAAACGAGACCTCGAAACGAAGCTTCGAGGCCTGCGAATAGGCCGTGTTCGCGAGAATAAATATCACCAGCAACATCGAAACGAAACGAAGAGCTGCCCTTGGCGGCAATCGAGGCCTCCTGAAGTCTTCTCTTCAATCGGGACAAGAATAACAAACCGTGAGAGCATACCTCGTCTCACTGTGAGCGTGCTTGGCCAACATTCTTTATGGTGTGAACGGTGAAGGTTCAGGGCACTCGAGTCGTGCTCGAGAAGTGATCACTCACCTTGAAGCGCAAGGCCATCGGGTTTACGTGGCGTCGTTTGATCGCGGCTACAGCAATCTGAAAAACGACTTTGATGTGGTCGAGATTGACGGTCTCCGCCTTGCCTACGTCCACAACCGTGTGCGTTATGGCAAAACCGTCGTAAGAAATCTACTGCGCATGCCCCAAGTGACACGCCGGGTGCGCGCTCTCGGACGGATGGCAAGCGACTGGAATCTCGATCTCGTGATCTCCGACTTTGAACCCATAACATGCCACTTTGGCCACAAACTGGGAATCCCAGTCATCACGATCGATAACCAACACGTTCTCACGGATACGGAAATCTCCTATCCGCGGGAATACCGCAAAGAAGCTGCGGCAGCAAAACTCGTCACCCGCTTGATGACACCTCGAGCGAGAGCTCGATTGGTAATCTCGTTCTTTCGTGCTCGAATAAAAAAGAAGAAGAGCACATTTTTATTTTCACCCATTCTCCGCCAGCAAGTGTTGAAGGCCTCACCGCATGACGGCGAAGCCTTGCTCGTGTACGTCACTTCGGGGGCGGCTGAGTTAGCCGATTTGCTGAAGACGGTGCCGTGCCACTTCATATGCTATGGGTTCAACCGGGAAGGACAGGACCAAAATCTTGAATTTCGCAAGCCAGGCCTCGATTCTTTCTTGAATGATTTGAGTCACTGCCGTGCCGTGATTGCAAACGCAGGATTCTCTCTCATCAGTGAAGCACTCTACCTAGGAAAGCCGTACCTGGCATGGCCGGTGAAGCGGCAATTTGAGCAGATTTTCAATGCTTTCTACATCGAGCAGATGGGGTACGGAATGTATCGAGACGAGTTGAGCAGGCAGGATGTTGAATTGTTTCTCTCTCAGCTTTCCGGATATAGGGAAAACCTGGCAACTTACCCCCGCATGGACAATTCAGTCTTGTTTGGCAAACTGGACCAGCTCATTGCAAATTTCGTTCGATAGGACAAGGCTATACTCGCTACTCATTCCCTTCGGGGCACGCCTGCGCAGGTTTGCAGCCCTTCCCCACGTTCGACTATAGTTTCGATCATGTACAGCGACTTTCGCGCGATAGACCGATGGAGCAAGAAAGAAGTTCACTGCATTTATCAATCATTGATCGTCGCGATCGCGACTCGGCATGCGGATGCAATCGATATCAAGTTTTTGGTAGATGGACAGCCTGTCTGGGTCGCGCTTCCACATCCTGCGTGGGTCGAATACAAAAAGCGAACCGGTAATCTGATTACTGATCCACTGACGATTGAGATCGCCGGTCATTATCTGAAGACGGCTCTCGAATCAGGAGAGGGAGTTGGACGCGAAATGTATTCTTTGACGGTTGAGGAGACGCTGCAGCATCTCGAATCTGTAGTGGCCGGTGTTTCCGCCGCCGCGAGCTAGCTTGCGACCTCTCGCCTCGAAGTTCCTGCATATGAATGATTTGTAGTCATCTGCCTTTTCCTGTCTTTACGCCCCAGAACCGCGATCTGTCGTTCGAGTAGCAGCGGCTGACCGGTTTTAACTTGGAATCCCCCCTTGGAATGAGGGAAAATAGATAGTTTGCCGTGTTCACTGGATTCGGCATGCAGGGATTTGCCTTTTTATCGGTAATCGATGCCGCTTCTCGCCGCTTGACGCATCGCGGCATGTTGTTCGTCCGTTCCTTCGTGCGGAGACGCCTTTATGTCTAGTCTTACGATCGCAGTAGAAACCTCCAGCAGCGAGAATAAACACAAAAAGTTGGCGCGCTGGGTCGACGAGTGCGCACACATGTGCCAGCCCGATCGTATCCTCTGGTGTGATGGATCGCGAGAAGAATACCAGGCGATGTTACGGTTGATGTTGCTTTCCGGGACCGCGACCGCGCTCGAAGAGAACAAGCGGCCAAACAGTGTTCTGGTTCGCTCCAACCCCGCCGATGTTGCACGCGTTGAGGATCGAACTTTTATCTGTTCACGCACCCGTGAAGATGCTGGTCCCACAAACAATTGGGAAGACCCTGCGAAGATGAAGCAAAAGCTCCGCGATTTGTTTGCCGGGTCCATGGCTGGCCGAGCCATGTACGTAATTCCCTACAGCATGGGCCCGATCGGATCCCCAATTGCGAAGATCGGTGTCGAAATCAGCGATTCGCCATACGTTGTTGCCAGCATGCATATCATGGCGCGCGTGGGTGCGAGAGTTCTGGAGGTTTTGGGGCTGGACGGCGAATTCGTCCGTGGACTGCATTCTGTCGGCGCACCGCTAGGTCCGGCAGAGGCGGACACACCGTGGCCCTGCAATGCCGACCACAAGTACATCTGCCACTTCCCCGAGACTCGCGAAATCTGGTCCTACGGCTCCGGCTATGGAGGAAATGCGCTGCTTGGCAAGAAATGCCATGCCCTGCGCATCGCCTCTGTGCAAGCCAGAGACGAGGGCTGGATGGCCGAACACATGTTGATTCTCAAAATGACGAATCCCTCCGGGCAGGCGAAGTACATGACGGGCGCATTTCCATCTGCCTGCGGCAAAACAAATCTATCCATGTTGATTCCCACCATCCCCGGCTGGAAGGTGGAGACCATCGGTGACGACATCGCTTGGATGAAGTTTGGCTCCGATGGGCGGCTGTACGCCATCAATCCTGAGTACGGATTCTTCGCTGTGGCGCCAGGAACCAACATGAAGTCGAACCGCAACGCCATGCTGACATCCACCCACGATTCAATTTTTACGAACTGCGCCGTTACTCCAGAGGGAGACATTTGGTGGGAGGGAATGACCGAGGAAAAGCCCGCGGAACTTGTGGACTGGCTCCGCCGACCCTGGTCTCCGGCATCAGGACGTAAAGCGGCCCATCCCAATTCTCGCTTTACGACTCGGGTCTCGCAGTGCCCATCGATCGCTCCGGAATGGGAGGATCCCAAGGGCGTGCCTATTGACGCGATCTTGTTTGGGGGACGTCGCGGCGGAGTCGTGCCGCTGGTAACTGAAGCGTTCAATTGGCAGCATGGTACGTTTCTTGGCGCTACGGCCGGCAGCGAAACCACCGCGGCAGCCGCAGGCAAAGTTGGGCAACTCCGCCGCGATCCGATGGCGATGCTTCCCTTCTGCGGATACAACATGGGTGACTACTTCGCGCACTGGCTTAAGATCGGGAAGCATTCTGAAGCGCGAAAACTTCCAAAGATCTTTTATGTGAACTGGTTTCGCACCGACGAAAACGGGAAGTTTCTGTGGCCCGGGTACGGAGAGAATAGCCGGGTGCTCAAATGGATTTTTGAGCGCTGTGACGATAAGGCGCACGCCACAGATACACCGATCGGCCGACTGCCGGAACCTGCAGATCTCGATACGAAAGGGTTAGATCTGCCAGCAGACAATCTCGCCAAGCTGCTTAGCGTAGATGTCCAAGGGTGGCGTGGCGAACTACCCCTCATTGAGCAACACTTGGATAAATTTGGTTCTCGTCTCCCCGAAGGTTTGAAAACCGAACTCAAGAGTCTCGCTCAAAGGCTCGAGGCGGAGCCCAGAAAACGTTAGAAGCGTTCTGGACTTTGGCTGAAGGAGCAGTGAACCGTAATCACGCTTTTTGAGCTTTCTGCTGATCCATATCAGAAATACTGCTCCGACGATCGCAACGAGGATCTCGGAGATGAGCCCTCCAGAGGAGTACAGTCCCAAGAGACGAAGAAGGAACCCACCCACGACGCCTCCGGCGATACCAAGCAGGATGTCCATGAGTGGTCCATAACCGCCTGAACCCATAATTTTCCCTGCCGCCCATCCTGCAATAAAGCCCACGAGAATCACCCACAATAGCCAAATCATTTTGCAGCTCCTTCTCGTCGATCTTTACATCGCGAGCCAGATTTGAATCGAGAACCTACTGCTGTGTCGCGCAGAGTACGGTTCGATAGCATGACCTGTCAAGTTCGAGTCATCATATGTATAGTCGGCATTCCGAGCTGTGATTTAATCGAAAATATGTTTGCTCGGAGAATTCGAGTGGAGTTCGAGAAAGAGGGAGTACGCCAACCATGCCTGGTGAAGTGGATCGATAGCTTCAGTATGCGGAACTTCACGAACGCGAGCCTATTCGACGACACTCTTCCGGTCGCAGACGGAGTTATGGAAATAGGAGCGAGAGTACCGCTTGCAGAATTACGCACGGCCATGCAGGAGTGGTTCGCGGCAAAGGGTTACCTGCCAGCACGTTCAGCTGTCATACTCACGGAACAGTGAACGGGGCGAACTTCTGTCTTTCGCACCAGCAAAAAAGGGCTCCAGCCTTGACCGGAGCCCTTCGCACCGAACTCGACGTACTACAGCGGACGGACGTTCTCCGCCTGCAGCCCCTTCGGACCCTTCGTCACCTGAAACTCCACGCTCTGACCTTCCTGCAAACTACGGAAACCGTTGGCCTGAATCGCAGAGAAGTGTACGAATACATCCTCGCCACTCTGGCGACTAATGAATCCATACCCCTTGGCATCGTTAAACCACTTTACTGTTCCTTGTTCCATATGCTGTTCAAATACCTTTCGGTGAATTTATTTACGCTGAAAGCGAGTCGGAGGGTACTGCAGGGCAGGTACCAGCTTAAAAGCGGAACTGCTCACAACCGATTCTGATCAAACGCGTGCACACGTTACCAGATCGCCCAACTTTTCGTCCAGAAAATTCCATGCCCCCGGGCACTGCGGCAACCCGAGCGCACGAACCGAGAGCCTTACTTCTCATAGTGCAAGACAGAAAAAACGTCGTGCGGTTTCAGTTTGTCGCGACCATGTAGAAAGTCCAGTTCCACGACGAATGCCAGGCCCGCGATTTCGCCCCCCAGCGAACTCGCAAGCTTCGCCGTAGCCTCCGCCGTGCCTCCTGTAGCGAGCAGGTCATCGACGATCAAGACCCGCTGTCCCTTCTGAATTGCGTCCTTATGAATCTCCAAGACATTACTACCGTACTCGAGATCGTATTCCACGCGCATGGTTGGAGCAGGCAGTTTACCCGGCTTTCGCACCGGCACGAATCCCGCATTAAGCCGATAAGCCAGCGCTGGACCAAAAATGAACCCGCGGGCTTCCATGCCAAGAATAAGGTCGATGTCCTTGCCGATGTAGCGCTCGGCGAGCAAGTCAATTAGGGTGGCGTAACCGGACTTGTCTTTCAGGAGTGTCGTGATGTCGTAAAACAATATCCCCTTCTTGGGAAAATCCGGAACCTCCCGGATGAGCTTCTTCAGATGGTCGGAGTTCAAGCCCGACTTGAACATTACCACGCTCCTTCGATACGAAAGACGTTCAGGCCCTGACTGGGGGGAACTTCGCTTTCTTCGACCGAATCGACCCGAGCCGCTCGCGGCCCCTGCTGTAGTCGGTGCCGCAATCCAGACAGTTGATCGGTTGTTCCCTGAGCAAAAACCTCGACGGCACCATCAGAATTGTTGCGTACCCATCCGGCAACCCCCAGTAGGTGCGCCTCGCGCTCCACAAACCATCGAAAGCCGACCCCTTGTACCCGCCCGTGCACAAGAAAACGAAGGGCTCGAAGCGACTTCTCAGCGGTTGTCATGATCTGAGATTTGCGATTGGAGTTTCAGGCGCCGATCGTTCCTGCGATAGTCCTCGAATCAACTACCTGCTTCAATTACGCACGGGACAGGTAAATACCCTCGGCCGTGTCTACCTTGATTTTCTCGCCCTCGTTGATGAAGGGTGGAACCTGGACGATTAATCCGGTTTCAGTCTTTGCCGGTTTCGTTACGCTTGATGCCGTCGCACTCTTCAAGCCCGGCTCGGTCTCTACGACCGTGAGTTCGACCGTTTGCGGCAATTCAATGCCAACAGCCTTCCCATCAAAAAACTCAACCTTAATTTGGAGGTTGGCAGTCAGATATTCAACGGCATCGCCCAAGGTGTCGCGCCTCAGATGGGTCTGCTCGAAATTCTCGGTATTCATGAAGTAGTAATCGTCCCCATCGTTGTAGAGATACTCCATGTTGACTTCGTCAACGGTAATTTTCTCGATGGGATCCGGAGAGCGGAAACGATGCTCGAACATGGCGCCAGTACGCAGGTTGCGAAGCTTGGCCTGGATGAAGGCTCGCAGGTTGCCCGGCGTCCTGTGCTCTACGCTAAAGACTGAGTGCAGGTCATTGTTGTGCTTAATAATCATGCCAGGGCGGAGTTGGGTGGCGGGAATCGACATGCGACTGACTGTCTCCTTGAGAAACGGCGATCATGGGGCCGGCGAATCGGGGACGAGCCACTTGTTCGTCCGGCACGGGGATCAAACCACTTAGTTTACACGGACTTGGCGCCACTTCAAAGTCATCCTCGATCCAGTCAGGATTCCACAGTAGAGCGCATCCCCGTCAGAATAGAATAGAGTGTTGTTTTGGAATTTTGGATGTGCTAACCGAAAGGTGGTCTTTATGAAAGTAGGAAGATACGAAAGTTCGGATAAGAGCAGCGTGGGTACCGCAGTCACGTTTCTGATGATCGGTGTCGGTGCGGGCGCCTTGATTGCATTGCTCATCGCTCCAAAGACCGGCAAGCAGATGCGCAAGGACCTCCGCCGGAGATACGACGATGCCCGAGAGACTCTACAGGACTGGTCGGAAGAAGCCGTGGATCGCGTGAACGACGCTGTCGATCGCAGCGCCGAGTGGGCTGAGGAGTTGCGCCAGACTGCTCGTGAAAAAACAGCCCCGATTGCAAAAGCGATCAAACGAGATTAGCGGAAAGAATCAAGGCTCACTGGTTTCGAGTCTCGCCAGCCTTCTCTTAGTGGAAGATCCCTGAGAAAAATCCTTTGACTCGGCCAAAAAATCCACGGTGAGCCTGCCTCGTTTGTGCCTGCTCGGGGTTTTGTACCGCAGTAGCGGCTGACGGAACCGGAGCGGCTGGATCCGACTTAGGTGCCGCAGCCGGCTGCTTTGGCGGCATATTTGAAGCAGTCTGTGGCGCAGGCTTAGGTCGATCCGTGCCGCGGAAGACCAAAGGCGCTTCGATCTGCACGTGTATGTCTGCTGGCTTGGAGGGCGGCACCGACGCAGTCTCGGTTTTGGCTACTGCCAGGTTCACCTGCGAGCCTGGAGGACCAGATACCGCCGGGCGTGAGGAACTGGGCAAAGGCGGCAGCATCGGATCCAACGCCGCACGGGCCGTCGGTGCCGAAGAAGATGGCAAGTGCACGTTGGACGGTAAGTTCGCGTCCGAAACCGGTGTCGTGGCCGGTGTAGCCGACGCCCTCATCACTGCAGGCGGAGGCGAGGCACACCCGCAATCGAAAGGTACGTCATTGCTAACTCGATCGATTCTTCCTTCGTGAAAAACCAGTTGCTCTGTAGGCTTCACCTGATAGCTACGATCGCCCATCAGTTCCGAGACCATTAACGAGGCAGTGTTGCCAAGCAATGCGCGAATACAAGTGTCCCCATGAGTGTTCGCGCTGATGGCGTAATTGAAATCACCCGGCCCGGATAGGAGAATCCGGAAATCTGGCGTCAGCACAGCATCGGAAGCAGCATCCAGGTGATAGTGAGTCTCGAGCGTTCCCGTGCTCATGCCAAACATCAGCTCTTGGCCATTCTTTGAAGCAGTGACCGAGACAGTACTGCCGGGACACACGTGCAATTCCCCGCCCCGAGCGATATGCAGGACCGCTGTCTCGGTACTCGCCGTCACCGACGACCCTGAGCCGATGCGGCTCCCTGCCACCACCGCAGAGCCAGCCAAATGAGCGCTCACTGGCACAACCGCCGGCTGGGTTGCTGCCGAAAGAGTCGGAATCGTTGCCGGCTGTAGTGGAGGCTGCGGTGTCTGGGCCTTGGGCTCGTCGGGTGGTTTCAGGCGGATCGTCAGCCGATTGCCTGCGCCATCCCAGGTGTATGAATGAGCCTCGACGAGGTCCACCATCACTCGCGTGACTGGAGGCGATTCCTGGTACTGGTCAACGTGGACTTCGGTAAACTGGTCACCTTTCCCCACAAGAAACCTTTGCTTCACTGCCACGTTCGAGTTCGGCAGGTCAATCACCAACCGAGGTGGATTCGTGAGTGTCTGCAACGCAGGAGGAACCGGTCTGCTCGTGACAATCTCGATGGCGGGCCCGGTCTTGTCGTGAACGATTTTTACGTTCTTTACGGCGGCCGGCGCTTGAGCCGGCGGTGGCACAGCCGCTGCCGGAACCGCTGGCCTCGTTGTGGCCGCTGCTGGTGGGACCGGACTCTGCGGGGCCTGGCTTGCTGGAATCTGCGGGGTCGGCGGCGGTGTGCGGGGCACGGCGGGAATTGGAACTTGTGCCGGAGCCGGAGTCGTTTCCTCAGCCTGCTTGGCCGCCGCTGCGCGCCTTGCGATGTCTTCCTGAATGACCTGTCGATATGCCGAGGACGGACGCGGCGGACTTTGAGGTTGTTGCGAAGAATCTGAATTCTGCGCCAGTAAACTTCCGCTCAGCACAGAGAAGCCTGCGCTTAGTAACAGCTGCCCCGCTCGTTTTGACCAATATTGCGGCAAAGTAAATTACTCCGCCCACAGCTCAGGGCGGTGGGCCAACGATAACACTTAAGGCCATAGTCGAGAAAGCACGGGGGGATTCGTGACTTTCGCGGGATCAGGACTCAGACAGGAATTCGTATTCGTCAATGACAGCAGCCACGGCAACTTTTCCGTTGCCTGCGCCGTCGTCCAGCCGAACTACCGTGCCCTTGCATCTCACACGGATACTCTCGGTCAAGGTAATCTCAGCCGGGAGAGTCAGCGTGAACTCAATCGGAGAGCCTTTTGCAATCGGGGAATCCACATAAAAGGAAATGCCCCTTGCGCTCACATCGCGGGTCTGCGCTGATTTTTCCTGGGTTCCATTATCGGCGTAGGTCACAGCTACCGGCAAGCGCAACGCGAACCGCCGCGTCGCCCGCTTTTCCTGCTGGGCCTCAGCCATGTATTGCCCTCCGAAAAATCGTAGTCAAGCATGGCTTGGGGATTCTTTGCTGTCAAGACCACTAATAGGGGATACGCCGTCACGAGGGCCAAAAAGAACCCTCCTGATATCAATTAGTTCCCAGGCTCCCGGGAAATCAGGCGCCGAAAGCCCGTTTGGACGTATCGCCTGGAACGGGCATAAACTGGTTGAAGATTTGGTTCCATGATCTTCGTTCTCGACAATTACGACTCGTTTACCTACAACCTGGTGCAGTACCTTGGGGAACTGGGTGCTGAGGTTGAAGTGCGCCGCAACGACCAGGTCACGGTTTCTGACGTTGCCCTGCTCCACCCGGAGCGAATTGTCATTTCGCCAGGGCCCTGCACGCCGAGCGACGCGGGAATTAGCGTCGAACTGGTCCGTCATTTTGCTGGCAAGGTTCCAGTCCTGGGCGTGTGCCTTGGCCATCAAGCGATTGGAGAAGCTTTCGGAGGCAAAATCGTCCGAGCCAGGAATCTCATGCATGGGAAAACCAGTCGCGTCCAACATGATGGCAAGACCATATTTGGTGGCCTGACCTCGCCGATGACCGCAACTCGTTACCACTCGCTTGTTGTGTCAGAGGATGGATTGCCGGAGGAACTTGAGATCAGCGCCAACACTATCGATCGCGATGGCGAGCGTGTGATCATGGGCCTGCGTCATCGGAAGTTTCGCGTCGAGGGCGTGCAGTTCCATCCCGAAAGCGTGCTGACGGATCAGGGCAAGAAACTGGTCGAGAACTTCTTGGCTCTATAAAACGTCCCTGTCCTTTTCGACCTGAAGACCCTAGATTGCTGCTTGAGGCGCCTGATATCAACCAATCTACTAGAGACCGCGCCTCGCGATTTCGATCGCCCGCAAAACCGCCTGCGCCTTGTTGAGCGTTTCTTGAAACTCTTTGGCTGGATCCGAATCGGCCACAATGCCGGCACCCACCTGCAGGTAGGCTCGTCTCCCCTTCATAAACATGGTGCGTATCGCAATGCAAGAATCTAAATTACCGGCAAAATCTGCGTAGAGCACCGAGCCGCCATAGACGCCTCGCCGTGTAGGTTCGAGCTCTTCAATGATCTGCATAGCGCGCACCTTCGGCGCTCCGCTTAGCGTGCCTGCAGGAAAACAGGCTGCCAGCGCGTCAATCGCGTCCAGGCCAGGTCGCAACTTGCCTTCCAGCGCAGACACCAGATGCATGACATGTGAATAGCGTTCGACGTACATCAGATCGCGAACCTTCACGGATCCATATTCACTCACCCGGCCAAGATCGTTTCGGCCGAGGTCAACCAGCATTACGTGTTCGGCCCGCTCTTTCTCATCGTTGCGCATTTGCTCTTCGAGCCGACAATCCTCCTCTTCGTCCTTGCCTCGCGGATGGGTTCCTGCGATCGGCCGGTACTCCAGTTTCCGGCCAGTCACTCGCACCAGCATCTCGGGCGAGGATCCAAGAACGTGCATATCGCCCATGCGCAGAAAATACATGTAAGGGGAAGGGTTCACCATGCGAAGTGCGCGGTAGAGGTTAAACGGGGAGACGTCGGGCTGAAAGTCGAGCCGTTGCGATAGAACCACCTGAAAGATGTCGCCGGCGCCGATGTACTCCTTCGCCCGCTCCACGCTTTTCATGAAGCGCTCCCGACCAGTTCCCGAGTGCATCCTCATGTTGCCGTGTTTTGCTGTCGTCTTTTCCCGGCCCAGCCGCAGGCGGGCAAGCTGCCTCTCAATGATTCCAAGATCCTTTACTGCACGTTGATAGGCGCGCTTTGGGCTTTCAATCGAAACATCGGCATTGGCAATGATGTGGATCTGGCGGCGCAAATGATCGAAAGCGAGCAGGCGATCGAAGAACATCAGGAGGCAGTCGGGAACCGATACATCGTTTTTGGCATGTTCTCCGATCTTCTCCAACTGACGCACTGCATCGTAGGCGAAGTAGCCGACGGCACCGGCTGTGAAGGGAGGGAGGCCCGGAAGCGAAGCAGGGCGGTGTTCCCGCAGCAATGCCTTCAAAGTCTCGAACACGTCCCCGGTTTTCCGCTCTCTTTTTTTCCCACGTTCAAGGGTGATCTGGTCGCCATGAGTCCAGACCTGCATATACGGTCGCGCACCCAGGAACGTGTAACGCCCGACCTGCTCGCCCCTTTCCACGGATTCCAGTAGAAAAGAATGTGGTTCTTTCCCCGCGACCGCAAGAAAAGCCGATACCGGCGTGAGCAGGTCTGCGGTCACCGTCTTGACCACCGGGACCAAAGTCGCTTCGCGCGCCAGGCGCGAGAATTGCTCGTAATCAGGCTGCAGCATGGGGTCTTGTTTTCGGAACAGCTACCAAACTAACGTCGAGAGACTCTTGATTATAGGGGAAGCCCGGCATTGAATCGATGCTCTGCCTGGGCCCCAAGCCGCCAGATTGCACCTCGGTCACTATTGGAACCAGCGAAACAATTGACGGGGGCCGGGCAGCATCGGAAGATTACCTTCAGCTGAAAGCCAGCAGAACGGAGAGCATGCAGGTCAAGTTCTGGGGAGTTCGTGGGTCGACGCCCACTCCACAAGCCGGGAACTTGCGCTACGGAGGCAACACCTCTTGTGTCGAAGCCCGCTTCGGCAACAGTCTCTTTGTCTTCGATTGCGGTACTGGCTTCCGGAGCTTGGGGCAGCAACTTGAGAGCGAATCAAACGGAAAACCGATTTCAGCCCACATCTTCGTCTCTCACTTCCATTGGGATCACATCCAGGGGATCCCATTCTTTCGGCCGCTTTACGAAAACAGCCAGAATCAGTTCTCTTTTCACTCCTCTCGGAGAACCCGAAGTCTTCAACGCGTCATGGAAGAGCAAATGGCTTCCCCGTACTTCCCTGTAGATACGACTGAAATGAAAGCTCAGAGAAATTTCTACGACATGGAAGAGGGTGAAACGAGATTGCCCGATGCCACGATGCGCGCATTGTGGCTGAATCATCCGCAGGGCTGCATGGGTTTTCGCCTCGAGACTCGAGATGGCGTCTTGGTCTACGCCACAGACAACGAACCCGGCGATGAGTTGTTCGACAGGAATGTCCGCAAGTTGGCGGAGGGAGCCAACGTGCTGATCTACGATTCCCAGTATCTGCCGGGAGAGTACGAGGCTCGCCGCAGAGGGTGGGGACATAGCCATTGGCGAGAAGCGATTAACGTTGTAATGGAAAGCGGTGCCGAGGAACTAGTGTTGTTTCATCATGATCCCGATCACGACGACAGCGTGATTGACGGAGTCGTCCAGGAGGCTCGCAACTATTACCCTCGGGTGCGCGCCGCCGCGGAGGGCATGGAACTCGAGATTTCTCGCTAGATGCGCAGGATCCCGCTAATTACCCTTCGGTAACCTCTTGCTTGCCACGCTGCCGGGCCCCCAATATACTGCTCGATTTGTGCGCGCACTGGTAATTCGCGGGCTGGCATCTAATACCTAGCAATCATTTCTGGAGATTCGAATGAAAACCGTCGCGATGGAACAGGAAACTAACCCTTGGGAGTCGCAGGCTGCCCGATTTGATCTGGCCGCCCACAAGCTGAATCTCGATGAGGGATTGTGGAAGGTTCTGCGTTACCCCACGCGCGAGATCATCCTGCATATTCCGGTGCAAATGGATGATGGTCATCTTGAAGTCTTTACTGGTTTCCGCGTACAGCATTCCATTGCGCGCGGACCTGCCAAGGGAGGAATTCGCTACGCCCCCGACGTCACATTGGACGAGGTTCGTGCGCTCGCCAGCTGGATGACGTGGAAATGTGCCGTGGTAAACATCCCCTTCGGTGGTGCGAAGGGCGGCGTGATTTGCGACCCGCACCGCATGTCGATGGGCGAACTGGAGCGAATGACTCGGCGTTACACGGCAGAGCTCGTCGAATTCATTGGCCCCGAAAAGGACGTGCCCGCCCCGGATGTCAACACAAACGAACAGATCATGGCGTGGATGATGGATACATATTCCATGCACATGCGTCAGACCGTGACGGCTGTAGTCACCGGCAAGCCAATCAACATCGGCGGCTCGCGGGGCCGCCGGGAGGCCACGGGCCGGGGTGTTCTCATCGTTTGTGATCAAGCAATCAAGAAGTTGGGGCTGAGCCGCGAAGGCAGCCGGGTCATCGTTCAAGGTTTCGGAAATGTCGGGTCCAACGCGGCACGCCTGATGGCAGCCGCCGGGTACAAAATTATCGGTCTTGATGAAGTGGGCGGCGGTCTGTACAACAAGAATGGAATCGATGTCGAAGCGCTCTGGGACTTTCGCCAGAAGAATGGGACGATTCAGGGATTTCCCGGGGCCGAGAAGTATCCTGCCGGGGAATTGCTGACCGTCGACTGCGAAATCCTGATTCCAGCTGCAACCGAAAATCAGATTACAAGTCGCAACGTCGATCGCGTCAAATGCAGAATCCTCGCCGAGGGCGCCAACGGCCCAACCACGGCCGCTGCGGACGAGGTCTTGGCGGAAAAGAAGATATTCGTCATTCCTGACATTTTGGCGAATGCGGGTGGTGTAACAACCTCGTACTTCGAGTGGGTTCAGGATCGGCAGGGCTATTTTTGGAAAGAAGCGCTGGTGAATGAGCAACTTGAAGGAATCATGGTGTCGGCCTTCGACGACGTCGTGAGATACGCGGAAACGCACAGTGTCCATAACCGCATCGCCGCCTACATGCTGGCAATCGATCGCGTCGCCTACACCATTAAGCAGCGCGGAATTTACGCGTAGTTCGGCGGCTGGTCCGTTTCTCAGGCCCTTACATTCGCGTGCCACCGGTCGCACCAAGGGTTGACCTCCGTGGTTTGTACTGGCATCATGGCTGCCCGCGGGCGTGTTGAGGTTTGGCCGTAATCACGCCACCTACACTGGCTGACCCCATCCTCTCGCCGTTCTAGCAGACGGGGTTTGTTCCACGCCCCTAACAAAAGCGAGGACTCTCATGAGCAGACTCCCCAATGGAGTAACTTCTTGGGCCGTAAGCTTGGGCTTGCTATTCGCCTTCCTATTGATCCCTGCATTCGCGCGGCCCCAGAGCGGTACCACCGATCAAACCAGTACAACGACCACAACAAAGAAGTCGAAGAAAGCAAAAAAGAGCGCGGACGACAGTCAGTCCAGCACCTCGGACGCAACCACCGCAAGCAGTGCGAAGAAATCAAAGAAGAAGTCCGCGCCAGCGACCGACGACAGTTCTTCGGCTGCCGCTGACACCACAAAAAAGACGACTAAGAAAAAAGCGGCGACCGATCAATCCGCCGACGCTGGCACGGACTCTGCATCGACCAAAAAGAGCCACCAGAAGAAGCCAGCGGACAGCGCTGCCGCTGGTGCCGAACAGGCCACTAACGCTGATACAGGCACCGCGAAGAAAGGCCGTTCGAAGAAGGGCGGCGAGAACGCCACTGCAGGTAATTCTGCGGCGACCACTCCCGCTCCCGCCGCAGCCCCGGTTGCCGCTCCGAGCAAATCCGCGACGAGCAGCACCGCAAGCGCACCAGCGAGTTCCGCGGCACCCTCGAGTGCTTCCACCTCCGCTAAGAAGACAACAAGTAAGGCTGCTCCGGCCGGTGCAGCTTCCGATACCGAGATCACCTCAGCCAAGTCGAGCGGCAAGGTTTGGGTGAATCTTGATAGTGGCATCTACCACAAAGGCGGCCAGTTTTACGGGAAAACGAAGAACGGCAAATTTATGACGGAAGCGGAAGCCCAAAGCGCTGGCTATAAAGAATCGAAAAAAGACTAAGGAGAAGCAATGAAACAAAAACTGATAACACGCTCGCTGATCAGTCTGTGCACCCTGTTGCTGTTAGCAGGGCTGGCGGCGGCGGCCCCACAGGCGGGTTCGAAGAAGACCGCTCCCCCGACGCCATCCGCGTCAGCGGCTGATCTCGTCGACTTGAATTCCGCCACCAAGGATCAACTGGATGCCCTTCCGGGCATTGGCGAGAAATACTCGCAGAAAATCATCGATGGGCGGCCGTATAAGGCGAAAACCGACCTGGTGAAGAAGAAAGTCATTCCCCAGGCAACGTACAACAAGATTAAGGACATGGTTATTGCAAAGCAGAAGTAGATGCGATCTGATTTCCAGCGGCGCCGGTGCAAGCGATGAAGGCCGGCGCCTTCTTGTTCTAAATTATACGAACCACGGTTACCAGTTTTACGAGGAGGTACTATGGGTCTTTTCGACGATCTAGAGAACAAGGCAGCGAGCAGCATGTTGGGCGGCAGTTCCAATCCGCTTGCCACCGGACTGCTGCAGATGATCAACAATCAACCAGGCGGACTGCCTGGGTTGCTGCAATCGTTTCACGAAAAGGGGCTAGGTGGACTCGCTGCGTCTTGGGTCGGAACCGGACAGAACCTGCCCATCTCCGCTGATCAATTACAGCATGTGCTTGGGAGCGACCAGGTCACGCAACTGGCGGCAAAGGCGGGCATTTCCCCTGATACTGCCGGTGCGGCTCTTACCCAGTTGCTGCCAGGTCTTGTCGATCGACTGACGCCGAACGGACAGATGCCTCAACACTCAAATCTCCTGGAAATGGGCATGAGCATATTGCAGTCGTTCGAGAAGACCGGAACCAACGGCTAGTTGCCAGAAGTTATGGCGGGTCCGTCAACGGGCCGCCCTTTATCTCCCAGTTTTGCGGGGAACGACCGCCTGCGGCCTGTCCTTCTGTTCCATTGCATTCCGGTTACGGCGTGGAGGATAATCGTTTCACGCTGTTTTTGTGACTGCCTGCAGACGGCGATCGTGGCCCGGTGAACCTGCCCAACTCCATTACGTTCGTCCGCATACTCTGCATCCCCCTCTTGATTTGGATTCTTTCGACAACTCACTTGAGCAGTGCGCATGGTGAAAAGGAGTTGCTTGCGTCAGCGCTCTTCATCGGGGCGTCCATCACCGACGGCATTGACGGTTACCTGGCTCGCAAGCGCGGCCAAATCACGACGATGGGGATCCTGCTCGACCCCCTCGCCGATAAGATGCTGATTGCTTCCGCGTACATTTCCCTTGTGCAATTCAATCCCAGCCTGGTACCGGCTTGGGTCGCGGTGATCGTCATCGGTCGGGAATTTCTGGTGAGCGGGCTCCGCAGCATTGCCGCAAGTGAAGGATTCACGATCGAAGCTAGCGATCTCGGCAAGTTCAAAATGGTCGTGCAGATCGTGTCCGTGGTCGCTGTGATCCTGGATCATCGCTGGAAAGAATGGCCACTTTTTGGTGGATATTTCTTCCCTGTGCATTGGATTGCCTGGGTCGCAATCTGGTTCATGGTGTCCTTGTCGCTGATATCCGCGGTTGATTATTTTGTAGCATTCTGGTCCAAGATCGATCGGCAAGTGGTGAGGAGTCGGCGTCGGGCATTCGTGCTCAGCCGGCGAAAGCGCAATGCCGTTCCTACCTCATAGATCGCCACCCTCTGAAACACAATCATCGCAGCTCAGCCTGCAACAAGCTGGCGAGTTTTCAGAGGAAGAACGTGCCTGCTTGCTACGCGTAGCGCACGAGGCGATCGAGACTTTGGTGGAAAACCGGCATTTGGACATAGAAGCGCCGACCCCACATTTCCGGGAGCCCAGAGGTGTCTTCACAACGATTTATCTGCATCGAGAACTGCGCGGCTGTGTGGGTTATGTTTTTCCGGTGACGAGCCTCTATCGTGCCGTCATCGAAACCGCAAGAGCCGCAGCGTCGCAAGATACACGGTTCCGTCCAGTCGCGGCTGAGGAAACCCGCCATATTCGTATATCCCTTAGCGTCCTCTCCCCGCTAAGCCCCGTTCTCCCGGACCAACTGGAAGTCGGACGCCACGGGCTGGTTATAACTCTAGGAGTTCACCGCGGTCTTTTGCTCCCGCAAGTTCCGATCGAGCACAACTGGGACCGCGTCACCTTCCTCGAACAGACCTGCCGTAAAGCCGGGTTACCCGCTGATGCATGGACGAGCGGGGCCACCCTGGAATCCTTCACCGCTGAAGTATTCTCCGACCCCGAGAGCTAGAATCTGCCCGTCACAGAATTGCGCGGGAATGGGCTCTTAGCGAATGGTTGAGATCGGACACTCAAGAACGTCAGTCACGATTTTTACTTATCCCAAACCGAAGGTCCGCATCCAACCATGTGGCACGAGTGGTGAGTCGACGATGGCACGGACGTGACATTGGATCAAGACTCGATTTTGGTCTATTGTGTTGAAATCGTCGTTTTTGCTCGAGGAGGATGGGGATGGAACTCGGGATCGTAACTGTGCTTCTGATCGTAGCGGCCTCGTTGATACCGGGAGAGTACCACGTCGTTTTCTTCCGCTGAAACGCACGGACCCGCCAAGCGCCAATCTCAAACAGCGTTCCCGCGGGTCGGGGTTCCCATCCATACCCGCTTCTCACGGAACTTTCTTAGCATCTCAATCAAGCTTTTTCGCAAACTAAAAAGGGGAGGCTGTCGCCTCCCCTGAAGAACCCATGACGTCGCCGACTATTGTTGTTCGTCCAATTCGACGCCATCTCCCACATGCACGTCTTCGAGAGCGAAGACGATCATGCCGGTGGAGGTCGTCGGCGTCACGCTAATAATAACCACCTCACCGACAGCGCGTCGGGGCAATTCTCCCACATGGATATTCGGCCCTTTCGTCTTGGTCATCCAGTTGCCCTCGATCGATGGGGGGCGCTTCTGAGTATCTTCCGCGGTAGACGCCCTGAAGGAAAGCGAATCAACCGGATCTGCCAGGTCTGCCGAATACGAACGGACCGCTCTGAAATAGTCGCCGATCTTGATGCCTTGGTTCGTGCCCAGATTCATGTACACCTTCATCCCGGTGCCCAACTCTGAATCGAAGTCCTTTGCCAGGACTATCCGGCCGCTCGTCTTGCCCGTTTTCGGGACGAACCGATCAAATCGCAAAGGAGGGTGGAACGAAATCGAAGGTTTCTCGGCAAAAGGTACTGCAATGTCGCCAGGATTGATTGGGTCGCAGCTGTATTCGATCTGAGCAACCGCCATCTTGCTACGGGTATCCACGATACGGACACGTCCAACTTCGCCATAGGGTTGACCTGTCGCTGCCAGAGTCTTGGCCTGACCAGGGAACACTTCGTATCGATTCTGATCTTTCATCTCGCGAAGGATCGTGTATTGTGCGCCCGTGTTATAGCCGCTGCCCGCCAAGTACACGATGTCCCCAGTCACAAACTTGGTCGTATTCGGCGTCTGGAGTCCACCAGCCACGAAGTTGGCGTTGGGCAAGAGGGACTTGCTGATAAAGCCTGCGCAGTACAGATCTGCGTACGTTGGCGTCTGGATCCGCTCCACCGGAAAGCTCACTGAGGTAGGCGAGGTCCCCTGTGGACCGTTCGCGTCGCCGTTTGGGGCGTCTTGTGCGACTGCCACCATCGCCGCAAAAACTATTAAAATACCTATTTTCTTCATCTTACCTCCGTGGCCCGGATGCTCCCGTCGGCCCTGACCCACGACCATTGCAGACACAGGGGTCTCAGCCGGAAGGTAACAAGCGGGTGGGGGTGGGTCAAGGTTACGAGGGTGTCATGGGCCTTCGCCCACTGCTCTCGGAGAAAGTTAATCCGTTGTTGCATCTGGAATTATGCCCCTGTAATATCGCGCCCGACTCGCCTACGACCTCATGATTTCTGCCCAGAGCACCTATGCGCCCCGGTTACTCCCGCTTCGGATGCCTCGGGTTTGTGTGGCAGTTACGGGCTCTGATCCATCTGAACTCATAGAGAAGGCTGAGGGACTCGCTAGGGATAATTCCTTCCTGGAGTTCAGGTTGGACTATCTTCCCAGGCCTGGCTTGGCACTTCCAAAGATCCGTGCTTTTTTCGAGATGTACCCGCACGCTGTGGTTATCGCTACCTGCCGGCGAGCCTCGAATGGCGGGCGATTTCGCGGAAGTATTCCCTCACAATTGGACGTCCTCACCAAGGCCGCAGCTGCCGGTTGTCAGTTGATCGATCTGGAACTGCAGACGGCAACCAAGTGCAAGCCCGAGCAAATACAGAAGTTACGGACTCGCGCAGCTTTGGTCCTCTCGTTCCACGACCACCACGCCACCAAGAAGTTGGACGAGACGCTGGAGAAGATGCAGAAATACCCCGTCGATTTCTACAAGGTCGTGTCGACGGCGACCACGCTCTACGACAACGTCGTGATGATGAAGTTCCTCGAAAAAGAGAGCGATCGCCACTCGCTCGTCGGCCTTTGTATGGGGGAGCAAGGAATCATCAGTCGCGTATTGGGGGTTCGGGCAGGAAGTGCTTTTACGTTTGCAGCGGTAACTCGAGAGGAACAGACGGCTCCAGGCCAGGTAACCGCCCAGGACTTGCGAGGGGTCTACCGCATCGAGCAGGTCGACGTCGCCACCCGAGTTTACGGCGTTGCAGGCGACCCTGTTTCCCATTCGTTATCCCCGATCATCATGAACACAGCGATGCGGCGTGAAAACGTCAACGCCGTCTACCTCGCGCTCCATGCCAAAACACTCAAAGACCTGGTCGCTTGTGTGCGGGACATACCCATTCACGGCCTCAGCATCACCATGCCTTACAAGGAAGCGATCCTGCAGTACCTCGACAACACTGACTCGCACACCACGAAGATCGGGGCCTGTAATACGATCGTCCGGGCACAGGACGGAAAACTTTATGGCTTCAATACCGACACCGCCGGCGTGGTTCGTCCGTTGGAGCAGCGGCTTGCGCTGGAAGGCGCGCGGGTTCTGGTTCTTGGAGCTGGAGGTGCCGCGCGGGCTGCCGTATTCGGGCTCAAGGAGCGCGGCTGCGAGATTTTTATCCTAAACCGAAGTGCTGCACCCGCTCAGAAGTTGGCGCGCCAAGCAAAGGCCCGCACGATCAAACGACAGGATCTCAAGAAGTTGTCGTTCGACGTGATCGTCAACGCTACACCAGTGGGGATGTCGAATACACGCGAGTCTCCGCTTGCTGAAAACGAAATCAACGCCAAGTATGTCTTCGACATGGTCTACGATCCGCAAGAGACTCGTTTCCTGAAAGCCGCGAAGGCCAGCGGCGCGCAGATCATTCCTGGTATCGAAATGTTCGTCCATCAGGCTGCCCGGCAGTTTGAGATCTGGACAGGCAAGCCTGCTCCTTGGGACGATATGCTGCGTGTGGTTACAATTGCACTTCAAGAGCGAGCCGGAGCTAACCGGTAATACCTAGAACTAGTTAACGATCTCAACCGCTTCAGCCTCAACGCTCTGCTCGACCGCTTCCTTGCAAACATTACCGTCTCGAAAATGAGACGAAGAACGTTCCAGTGACTCCAAGTCAAATCGGGATTGGTTTTACTGAAACGAATCAATGCCACGAAGTTGTTGCAATTTTGCATGTGACGGAAGTAATATGCGGATAGGACGCATCAACAAAAAACGATTCGCGTCCGTTCTCGTCGTAGCTGCCCTTTCTTCCAGATTTAGAGAGTCGGACCCTACTTTTCGCGAATGCAAAAGAGACCGCTTTCCCGTCTCTGTTCAGATTCGGAGAGATCGATATGGCGTGGTACGCATACTGCCTGACTGAACATCAGGCTCTCCCCAATGGTACCCGTGCCCGGCGTCCCTTCCTACTGGAAGGCATACAGGGTGTGAATGGAGCCCCCGTCCTTAGCTACCCAAGTGGAGACTTCGCTGTGGTCGTTAGCGAATACGACCGCGCGACGCACCAAGTGGATGAGAAAACCGTTCTCGAACACGCTCGCGTGGTAAGCGTTTGCTTCCGGAACGGAACGGTTCTGCCGTTTCGCTTTGGGACCGTTTTCGACAGCGATGACGCCCTTCGCCAAGCCGTTCGCTCGAACCGTCGCACCTTCGGGGTGAGCGTTGAAAAGTTGCGCGGTAAATCGGAGATGCGCCTCAAACTGGTGGTCCGAGACGGATCCCTGCGCGATGCGATGATGAATGTGGAACTGCCTGATACGGTTGGGCGAGAATATCTCGCCAAACTCCGCGAGAAGGCCTCTAAGGAACGCGAGAGACAAACCAAAGCTAGAGCCCTTTCAGTGCAGGTGCATAAGCTCTTCAACCCCCTCGAAGAGGAGGTAAGCTGCAAAAAGGTGGCTTCAGACGGCATGCTTATCGATATCGCCCATCTCATCGATTCGAAATCGGTCGAAAAATACCAAAACCGGTATTCCATGGCGGCCAAGCAACTGAAGAACTGCGAGCTCCTGATCAGCGGGCCGTGGCCTCCCTACCATTTCTTGCCGGGCAAGCTGCGCACCGTGGCCGGCAACAGCTAAGTTCCTTACCTCGCGAAAGCCCCGCCCGCGTTGGGCGGGTTTTTCTTTTCAAGTCCTGCTTTCGAAAGCAGTGGACTGCAACGTATGTGCAGCATTCTGCACTTACCGATAAGACCGTTCCGAGCCCGGCTTAGAAGCTGGCGACGACCTGACCGTGCGTTAACTCACTTGCCAGCAAACAGTTAGAGTGACGAAGATCACAATCGGCTGTGACAAAGTTCCTTTGGCTCGGCAAGTGCATAAATCCTGTACAACAAAAGAGGCCGCAAACAGCAACATGACCTTCACCACAACTCATAGTTCTCGACAACTCCCGATATGTCGCTCTGCCCGTCAGAGCGACACCTTGCAAAGTCTTCCCTGACTTCCCGCCTTTCTGCCTCTTTGAATAGTGGCCCCAGGAATGGGGCCGCTTTTTTTGCGACCCTATCGAGCCTTGTAAAAATGTCGCTTTCCCGGTGCAGACACTGTTTGTCTCCTGTATGCTTTTCAACGTCCACAAAACTCAGTCTCGTGGAGGGCACTATGAGGGACATCTATCTGGTGCTGCGGGAGAAAGAACTCGAGGTTGTTCGTGTGCGTCAGGAAATTGATGCGCTGCGTGCGATCATTCCGCTGCTCGCCGATGACGACGAAGACCCGCCCGCCACTCCGATTTACCCCCTGCGCGCCATCAGTCGCGACTGACGAAAAATAGACTCTGCTCCAAGCGATGTTGACGCCATGCCTGTAGTAGACTGACGCGTCTCGACCAGTTCCTGCGGTCAGCTACGACAAATAGGATCTCAATAGCATTTGCGATTTTCTCGCCCAACGTGCACTCGCGGTACGCGGAGTTTCTTCTCGCTGGCGCCGCGGAAAAACCATTTCTTTCGTATTCCTCTAGGACTCGCGGCTTTCTTGCTGTTGGTGATTGGGGCTTTCCCCATCCATACTTCCGCAAGCCAGGAGAAGCCGCAAAAAGCCGCCGACCCTGTTCAGACCACAAAAGTCTCCGCGGCTTTTCCTTTGGAACTGGTGAATCAGCTCGCGTCTCTTCGCGACGCCGCCCTGAGCGACGACTACGCATTCAAGCAACTCTCCCACCTGACAGAAAACATCGGCCCTCGTCCGAGCGGGTCTCCTCAGGCCCAAAAAGCTGCGGAATATGTCGCCGAAGAGTTCCGCAAGCTGGGACTCGAAGCTCGCCTTGAGGAGGTCTCCGTTCCGCACTGGGTCCGCGGGGCCGAAACCGCGGAACTTGTCGAATTCCCGGGTCAGGTTTCTGGCACTAGCCAAAAGATTGTCGTGACCGCCTTGGGAGGAAGCACGGCTACACCTGCGAACGGTTTGACCGCAGAGGTTTTGGTTGTCCGCAACTTCGACGAGCTCAATACCCTCGGCCGCAGCAAAGTTGCTGGGAAGGTCGTTTTATTTAACTTCCCTTTTGACGTGCGGAAAGCTGAGGCCGGTCTCGCTTTGGAGGCTTATACGGAGGCTGTCATCTATCGTGGCTCGGGAGCGAAAGCGGCCGCGGAGCTGGGTGCTGTCGCATCCCTGGTTCGCTCGGTGGGAGGAGCTGCGTTCCGCCTTCCTCACACCGGTTGGAGCGCACCCTCCGGCATTCCGGCTGGAGCAATTTCGGTGGAAGACGCGGACTTGATAGCGGACCTGGCTCGAGAAGGAAAAGTGAGCATCCACCTGACACTTACGCCGCAGAGTCTGCCCGACACCCGAGGATACAACGTTGTGGCAGATCTACCGGGCACCGAACATCCTGAACAAATCGTAGTCGTCTCGGGGCATTTGGACTCATGGGACCTTGGCACAGGAGCGATCGACGACGGGGCTGGCGTTGTGGTCGCAATGGAGACTGCTCAGTTGCTGCAGCAGTCGCACCTGCATCCGAAACGGACGATCCGCGTCATCGCCTGGATGGATGAGGAGAGCGGTGGCCGTGGCCGCCAGGCCTATACTGCAGCGCATTCGTCCGAGTTTGCGGACCATGTCGCTGCGATTGAGAGCGACCTGGGCGCAGGTCATCCGCTCGGTTTCGATGTGAAAATGAGCGCCCCTGCCGTCGACTTCTTGAAACCCGTTCAGAACGTCCTTTTGAGCTTTGGAGCAAGTCTCATTAAGCCGATTGCGTTCAGCCCAGGTTCCGACATCGCGGGGATGGCGGCAGCGGGCGTGCCGACTCTGGGGATCATGCAGGATGGGCGCACTTACTTCGACTATCACCACACGGCCGCCGACACTCTCGATAAGGTCGCGCCAGCAGAATTGCGCGAGAACGCAGCCGCCATGGTTGTGATGGCGTATGCGTTGGCCTCGAGTACCTCACCACTTCCGCGTTGAGTTTTGCCCCAAAAACAGTTCTTACAGCCCTTCGACCAAGGCTCTACGCGAATCCCCCCTGTTGACGCATCTTCTTTTTGGAGCTTATGATTTTTGTTTGGCCTGAGGGGTTTTGTGGCTATGTAGCTGCGGCCCTGGTTGTAGAGCATGGACCATGGATAAAAAAAAGCTCGAGCTATTTAAAAAACGCCTGGAGATCCGTCAACAAGAGTTGCGCCGGACCGTATCGCGCACAGAACAGGACGGCCGTTCCGCCGATGAGGATTCAACCCAGGATATCGCCGACAAGGCCGCGAATTCCTACAACAAAGAGTTTCTCTTTCACCAGAGCAACAATGACCGCCAGCTTCTTCAGATGGTAGAGAATGCCTTGTCGCGCATTCGTGAAGGCAGTTTTGGGGAATGTATCCATTGCGGAAAAGAGATCAACGCCAAGCGTTTGGAAGCCGTACCTTGGACCCGACACTGCATTGAGTGTCAGGAGAAATTGGAGCAGGGCTTGCTCGAGGAAACCCCCAAATAAATTCGCTTGAACAAATCAGGCCGCCGGCCAACGCTGGCGGCTTCATATTTTCCCCTTCCAGGAACCTCGGTAATCCCGCTGGGCCAGGCTCAACCTTTGACGCTGCTGTTTTTAGCCTGTAGACTGAGCGCTTGACAGCCTACAATTGTTCTTAGAATTGAGGAGTACGTGCGCGCAGAAACTCGCCATCAACTGAAGACCGACCGCTTCACACAAGCCACGATCGGCGCTGCTGAAGCAACTGCCCACTGGACGGTCGAACACAAAACAAAGCTCATCGCGGGCGTCGCTGCGGCCGCGGTGGTCGTAATCGCCGGCTTCGGTATCTGGTACTACCTCGGGCAGCAGGACGACAAGGCCAACCTCGAACTGACTCAGGCTGTACGTACCTTGCAGACTCCGATTCGCCCAGCTGGTTCTCCCGCGACGCCCAACGTGCCTTCATTCGCGTCCGCGCAAGAGCGTGGGACGGAAGCCAAGAAACAGTTGCAGGCCGTGATTGACAAGTATCCCCACACTCACACTGCGGACATTGCCAGATATCTCCTCGGAACCACCGCAGTCGAACTCGGCGATAAGGCCACTGCGGAGCGCGAACTGAAGGATGTCGCCTCCAGCCACAATTCCGATCTGGCCGCTCTCGCCAAGATGGCTCTTGCCTCGTTCTACGCCAATACCAATCGCGGAAAAGAAGCATCTGACCTTTACAAGCAATTGATCGACAAGCCCACCATCACGGTGAGCAAGGTCATGGCTCAGATGCAACTTGCATCTCTCTACGAGTCTTTGCAGCAGCCCGCCGAAGCGAAGAAAATCTACGAGCAGATTGTGAAGGAAAACCCCAAGAGCCAGGCCGAGTCCATCGCACAAACCAAACTGCAAGCCATGAAGTAAACCTTGGCGAAACCGGGGTTCAGCCGCATAGCTGGGGTTTTCCTCTCATGCACTCCGCGACGCAAAGAGTCTCTGCCACTCTTCGAACCTTGCCGGTGGAAGAAGCCCCGCTTTGAGATTTGTAGCAACATGCTCCTTCCGTCCCATTCCGACAAGTGACACTGCGAGCCCAGGAGTCGATCGCGAGAACTGAATTGCATTCTCCGCGTCCGAGTTCATTCCCAATGTCTGGCCAACGAACTTCGGCAACCCATGGGCCAGGCGTCCCTGGTAAAGCGTTGCGCTTCCAACTACGGTGATCCCGAGTGCGGCGGCCGCCTCTAGTAACGAAAAGCTCTTTTTCCCCACGATCTGATTAGCAAGGAGGTAGGCTTCCGGCATCGCGAGATTGAACGGCAATTGCACGAAACGAAAATGATGGCCGTCGCCCCCAGCCTCGTGCGCAACCTCGACCACCGACTGCAAGCTGATGTAATCTCGCGCGCCATCCGGAACTCGAAACGCATTCCAGGTGGCCAGCCCATAATTTCCGATCTTCCCCGCCTTTACCGCGCTTTCCAGTGCCACAAAAGCACGCTTCAACCTCTCATAAAAGACATCGACGGGAACCTCGGCAAGCTGCGTTTCCGGATTGTGAAGGTAAAACAGATCGACGGTCTCGAGCCCCAGATTCGTGCACGAGCGCTCGATCTGGTCCCGCAGGTACCCGGGCGACATGCAATGCATACCCCCGACCAGTTCCTTCGGATCGAGAATCCCCGTCTGCACGTACTCGTGCATGAAATAGCCTCGCGGATCGGGAGGCAGGTTGCCATCGAACGATAAATAACCCGCTTTCGTGCAGGCAAAAATCTCGTCGCGTTTCAGGGCACCGCGCCCTATAAGATCTGCCACGGCCGCCCCGATATTGCGCTCCGACCGTTGATGGCGATAGTTGATTGCCGTATCAATCACGTTGATGCCCGACCGAAGCGCCAGCGCAATGGCCTCGCTGTATTCAACATCTGCAGCTTCGTCAGGTTCACCCAGGTAAGTCCCTAGACCGATCGAAGATAGCCACGGCGTCCCGCCCCGCGCGCCGTGACTGGTACAACGGAAAAAGTCTGCCTCGTTCAGTTGAGGAAACCGCTCTCGGTAGCGGCCTGTCCCTTCAATGCTGGCGATCCCCACAATCATGGGCATCAGTGTACCGCTTAGCTTGTGAAAACAGAGCGAAACCTGTTCTTGCTGCAAGGCGCAATTCCAAGCCCGAACTAGGTTGCGTGCGGATTACGCAGGTAATGAGTCAGTTTGGCCTTCGATCCTGAGCTTTCGGTCCCCGACAATCGAAGCGGACCTTCGTGCTGCGGAGTTTGGAATGCCATTCGTATTACGATCCCTTTCCGTTCTCGTACTTCTTGGATTCCTTCTGACCACTGGCGCTTCCGGTCAGCAGCCGGCACCGACTGCGCCGGCATCACCAGGACAAACCACCCCGCCCGCGCCAGAGACGCAAAGCCTCGCCGACGTCGCTCGCAAGCTTCGCAAAGACAAGCCTGCGGAAATCAAGATGACGGATGTCGACGAGAAGGAGCTTTTCAGTTCCGTCGATAGAGTTTTCGAGTTTGCAAGCAATGATACGGGCTTTTCAAAGCGGAGTAATGTCAAAAAGAAGCTCGTCGGTCAGTCCGACATCGAAAAATTCACCAAGGATCGTCTGGCGCGCGCAGATTTCTCGCAACGCTTCGCACGCTCCGAACTGACGATGAAGAAGTTCGGCCTGCTCCCGCGGGACTTCAATCTGCGTGAATTCCTCGTGAAGTCGAATGGCCAGTCCATCGCCGGGCTCTACGATGATGAAACTAAGATGATCTGGCTACTGAACACTGTATCGATGGAAAAGCAGGGGCCGATTCTCGCCCACGAACTCACCCACGCCTTGCAGGATCAGAACTACGATCTTCAGCATTGGGCAAAAGCCGGTGTTAAGCCCGCTGTGAAGGCTCAGCTCGGCAATGGAGATGACGTCAACGACGAGAGTACGACCGCACGCCATGCCATCGTTGAAGGCCAGGCCATGGTGGTCTACCTCGATTATTTATTAGCGCCGTTCGGTCGCAACTTGAAAGATACGCCCGGCGTAGTTGCATCCATGGAGGATGCTGCTGTCTCAGCCACCATCGATACCGAACTCATGCACAAAGCCCCAATGGTGCTGCGCGAGGCAGGTAGCTTCCCTTATCGCGACGGTCTGTTCTTCGAAGCCGACATCCTCGCCCAGCGTGGCAAGCAGGCAGCATTTCAGGGGGTGTTCGCGCAGCCTCCACGAAACACTCACGAGGTTTTCGACTCCAAAGCCTACCTTGAACATGCCAAGCTGACGCCGATCCAGATACCCGATGTCCGCTCATTACTGAGCAAAGACTACGAGGTCTTCGACGCAGGATCCTTCGGAGAACTCGACGTCCGCGCGCTGCTCAAACAGTTCGGTGACAAGCACGGCGCCACTGACTTCGCCCCGGCATGGGAAGGCGGCAGCTACGTCGCTTTCAAACGGACGCTGCTCACTGCCGGCGCCGAACCGACGACCGCCGACGTCGCCCTTCTCTATGTATCGCACTGGAAAACCTCACAGGCGGCCGAGCATTTCGCGCGCTTTTACGCCACTACGGTGTCGAAGCGCTATCAGAATGTAGTCGTGCAGGCTGTTCCCACCTGCGCCGCTGCCCCATGCCCGACCGGAGCCGCCCAGGTCTCAACCGAAGAAGGTCCGGTGATTGTCGAAGAATGGCCCGACAACACGGTTATCGTTTCTGAGAGTTTCGACAGCGCCACTGCCGCCAAGCTCAGCGCAGCGATTCGCACCGCTACTGCTGATCGCCGCGCCGACGCTAGGCCTCTACCCGAACTCGCTCCCCGCCTCTACTCGCTACCGGCGTTCCGCACATTTCAGGAGCACATTGGTGAACAGATTGTGAGAGCTTTGATCAGCTTGCGTTAGCCGGCTGGTGCTTGTCCGAAATGCCCCTGGCACCTGACGAATCGATCAACCCTGACATTCCCCTTTCTCTCCGTTTCCGCTACCATGTTGGGCTTCGCACACAACCAACGGGGCCTACATGGCAGATTTCACTCTTCGCGTCAACGGCAGCGATCGCAAAGTTAGCGTCGCACCGGAAACACCGCTTCTCTGGGTTCTCCGCGACACGCTCCAGCTTACCGGAACAAAATTCGGATGCGGCGCTGGCCTGTGCGGTGCCTGCACTGTCCATGTCGATGGAGCCTCCACTCGCTCCTGCTCCATTCCAGTCTCCCAGGTAGCTGCCAAGAACATTACGACCATCGAAGGCCTGTCGCCGAACGGCCAACACCCGCTACAACAGGCATGGATCGCCGAAGAGGTCCCGCAGTGTGGCTACTGCCAGAGTGGGCAGATCATGGCCGCAGCCGCGCTGCTTGCCAAGACGCCTAACCCAAGCGAAGAACAGATCTCGTCATTCATGTCGACGAACATCTGCCGCTGCGGCACGTACGACCGCATCCGCCGTGCCATTCAGCGCGCCACGCAAGGCAGAGGTGCCCGATGACTCCCCTCTCCCGCCGCGAATTCATCACCGCCGGAGCCGCCGCAGGCGCCGGACTGGTTATCGGCTTCTATCTCCCCCACGGATCCAGCGGCTCTCCAGGTGGCGCCTTCTTGCCCAACGCTTATTTGAAGATCACTCCCGATAACAAAGTCACCATCGTCGTTGCACGCTCCGAGATGGGCCAGGGCGTCCGCACGTCCCTTCCCATGATCCTCGCCGAAGAACTCGAGGCCGACTGGAAACAGATTCAGATTGAGCAAGCGGGTGCCAGCACTCTTTTCGGAGATCAAACGACTGGTGGCAGTGCCAGCGTCCGCACCACCTGGGACCCGATGCGCAAGGCCGGCGCCGCCGCCCGCGAAATGCTGATCTCCGCCGCCGCGCTCCAATGGGGCGTCTCCCGAACATCCTGCAAGGCAGAGAACGGCACGGTCGTTCACTCGGCCTCGAACCGCCGCGCCACCTACGGTGAGCTCGCCGCGAAAGCGGCCACTCTTCCTGTCCCCACCGACGTTCCCTTAAAGCAGGCCAAGGACTACAAGATCGTCGGGAAGCCCATTCCCCGCCTCGACACTCCCGCCAAGGTAAACGGTTCCGCGGAGTATGGCATCGATTTCCGCTTGCCCGGGATGAAGTATGCCGTCATCGCCCGCTGCCCGATCATCGGCGGCAAGGTCGCCAGCTTCGACGATAAGGAGGCCAGGAAGATCTCTGGGGTTAGTTATGTCGGCAAGATTTCCGACTCTTCCATTGCGATTGTCGCTGACAGCGTTTGGGGGGCCATGGAGGGCCGACGCGTCCTGCAAGTCAATTGGGACGACGGCCCCAACAAGGACCTGAACTCTGCCGATATCATGCGCGGGCTCCACGAGGCGGCATCGAAGAAAGGCGTCCCACTCTACTCAGTGGGTGACGTCGCAAAGGCATCGGGCCGCCGCGTCGAAGCTGCCTACGAACTACCCTTCATGGCACACGCGCCCATGGAACCCGGAAACGCCACGGCTCATTTCCAGGGATCCAAATGCGAGATTTGGGCTCCGACTCAGGTCCCCCAGGACGTTCGCGACTCGGCGTCCGCCGCCGTTGGTCTCGATCCGGACAACGTTAAAGTGAACGTCCTTCTTATCGGCGGCGGGTTCGGCCGCCGCCTCGAACACGACTACGCCGTCGAAGCCGCACAAGTTTCGAAAGCAATCAATGGCCCCGTCAAGGTGATCTGGACCCGCGAAGACGACATGCGTAACTCGACCTACCGTCCTGCGAGCTATCACAAGCTAAGCGCTGCACTCGACGGTCAGGGATGGCCAATCGCCTTTACGCATCACTTCATCTCTCCCTCCATCAACGCGCAGAAGGGTTCTCCGGGCGAAGGGGGAGTCGATCCTGACCTCAAAGACGAAGCCGCACTGGTGTATTCCTTCCCGTATGCGCTGCTCGAATACATCCCGACCGAAACGCCAGTGCCACTGGGCTGGATGCGTTCGGTGTACGCCCTGCAGGTGGGCTTCGCCAGCGAGTGTTTCATCGACGAATTGGCCACCGCTGCGGGAAAGGATCCTCTGGCCTACCGCCTGCACCTGCTGCAGAAAGACGAGGACATCAAGTACTTCGACGCAACCTGGCGCACCGCCCGCATGCGCGGCGTCCTGCAGCTTGCCGCCGACAAAGCCGGGTGGGGCAAGCCCCTCCCCTCCGGTCATCATCAAGGGATCGCCTGCTTCGGCTGCTTCAGCACCTACGCCGCGCAGGTAGTCGAGGTTTCCATGGAAGGAGATCAGCCCCGCATACATCGCGTTGTTGGAGCCATGGACTGCGGTCAGGTGATCAACCCCAACATCCTCGAACAGCAATTGCACGGAGGAGTCATTTACGGCCTCGCTAACGCGCTTCGCGCCAGGATTACGATCGAGAAAGGTCGCGTCGTTCAAGGCAATTTCGACGACTACGCCCCCATGCGTATGAACGAGGTCCCGAGTGTCGAAGCATATTTTGTTGAGAGCTCCGAACCACCGTCCGGCGCGGGCGAGCCGCCGATTCCTCCCTTAGCGCCGGCAATCTGCAACGCGATTTACGCCGCCACGAAGAAGCGCATTCGCGCTTTGCCGATTCTGAGCTGACATGGGGGACACGGTATTCCCACGCTCCGGCCTCGTCGGCCTGCTGACGCTTCTGTTGCTAACGGTACAGCTCAGGGCGCAAACACCGTCTTCCTCTGTTCCTGAACAGCGCCTGAACCACCTTCGCCACGGCATCAATCTCAGCGAGTGGTTTGCACAGGTCTACGATCCCAAGGGGTACACGAGGGAGCACTTTCAATCGTGGACCACCGCCCAGGACATAGCCCTCATCAAAGCGATGGGTTTCGATCACGTACGCCTGAGCGTGAACCCAGAACCGATGTTCCGCCACAACCACGCCGACGAAATTCCTTCCGACTATCTCGCCTACGTCGATGACGCCGTCAAGATGATCCTCGACCAGGGACTCGCCGTCGTCCTCGACATTCATCCGGAGAGCGATTTTAAAGCCAGACTCTCTCAAGATGACTTCGTCGAGCAGTTTGCCGACTATTGGCGGGCTCTAGCGCGCCACTACTCCGCCTATGATCCCGACCGCGTCTTTCTCGAAATTCTGAATGAACCGGAGATGTCCGACCGCTATCGTTGGTACGGGATCCAGGCGAAACTGGCAGCCGCAATTCGCCAGGGAGCGCCTCGGCACACCATCATCGCAACCGGAGCCCTATGGTCTGCGGACGATCAATTACTTTTCCTGGAGCCGCTGCGCGATCCCAACGTGATCTACAACTTTCACTTTTACGAGCCACACGTTTTCACGCACCAGGGCGCCACTTGGGGCGTGAATCATTGGCACTTCGTCAAAGGCCTCCCTTACCCTTCCGACCCGCAGTCCGCACAAAAGGTCGCTGCTCTCCAGCCAGATCCCCTGAATCGGCTCTACGTCGCACGCTATGGAAGGGACCACTGGAACGCCGATCGCATTGACGCCGAGATCTCTCAGGTCTCGGAATGGGCGAAACAAAAAGCAGTTCCCGTCGTCTGCAACGAGTTTGGCGTCCATCGCAAGAATGCCGACCCCAACGACCGTGCCGCTTGGCTGCACGATGTCCGCACGTCGCTGGAAACACATGGCATCGGGTGGACGATGTGGGATTACAGCGGCAGCTTCGGCGTAGTGACCAAGCAGAACGGAAAATCGGTTCCAGATGAAACCACCCTTAAAGCACTCGGACTGAGAACCCCTTGATTGACCGCTGTTGCATGCTGCCCGGTGACCGCATTGACACCCCCTGCCCCTCCCATTATTCTTAAGTGTTGCTCCCTGGAGAACTTACGCCTCTGGGCGTGTTCCGCGGGCCTTCGCGGTATCAAAAGGTGGGCGCGGAGGTTCCCGATGTTCATCGAAATTGCCGAGCTAGAACTCCATCCCATTGATTTCCAAGAGGAGTTTCTTCCGGGCGTCATCGATCTGGGAGCCGACGTGCGCCAGCTCACGCCGCTGAAAGCCAGCGGCCGGGCTCAGTTGGTCGAAGAGCATCACGGCAAGCGCAATGTAATCAAAGATATACGGCTGCAAGGGGAGTTGACGACGAATCTGGAACTTCCCTGCGCCCGCTGCCTCGACACGGTTGTGCAGAATATCGTTCGACCCTTCGAGTTGCTGTATCGCCCCCAGGGCACCGACGCCGGTAGAGAGGAACTCTCGATTACCGCGACTGAAGCCGAAGTGGGGTACTACCGGGGTGAAGGGCTCTTGCTCGAGGACGCACTTCGCGAGCAAGTCCTCCTGGCAGTTCCCATAAAAGTAGTTTGCCGCGACGAGTGCAAGGGCCTTTGCCCGGCCTGCGGCAGAAATCAGAATATCGAACCATGCTCCTGCGCGCCGCCCCTGGGCGATCCGCGCTGGTCGGCCCTGAAAGACATTCGCGAGAAGCTCGACCATTGACTTCATCGCAAGCACCGCAAAAGTAAAGACGTAGACAGCAAGATTCGCGATATAACTCGAATTCCGGCCGCGCCCGAGTGGCTTGGCCCCAATGAGGAATCATCCATGCCAAATCCGAAACGGAGACACTCTCAGAAACGAACCTCCACCCGGCGCGCTCACGACGCTCTCTCCAAGCACAGCCTCTCCGAGTGCCCAAACTGCCACGAGAAAAAGATGCCGCATCGCGCCTGCGCCAAGTGCGGCTATTACAAAGGACGCGAAGTAGTGGAAGTCAAAGAAGCCAGCTAAGCATCCACACGCGACTCCATGCCAAGCGTCATAGCTCTGGATGCGATGGGTTCGGATCGCGCCCCTCGACCGGAAATCGAGGGCGCGATACACGCCGCCCGTCAATTCGGCACGCGCGTCCTCCTGGTTGGGCCTGAGGATCGTATTAAGGCAGAGTTGTCGCGTCACCGCTGGATTTCCCAACTTCCTTTCGAAATCGTTCACGCCAGTGAAGTGATCACCATGGAGGACAAGGCTGCCCAGGCAGTCCGGTCCAAGCGGGATTCCTCCATGCGTGTCGGCGTCCGGCTCGTGCGGGAAGGCCGTGCGGCAGGTTTCGTCACGGCTGGCAATACCGGCGCCGCCATGGCAACGGCAAAGATGGTGCTCGGCGCACTGCCCGGAGTTGATCGGCCCGCCCTTGCCGCCGTCTTCCCAACGGCGGTCGGGAGCGGCGCCATGCTGCTCGACGTGGGAGCAACCGTCGACTGCGACGCACACAATCTTGAGCAGTTCGCTCTGATGGGTGAAATTTATTTTCGCTCCATCTTCGGCACGAAGCGCCCACGCGTCGGCCTGCTTTCGATCGGCGAGGAAGAAACCAAGGGCAACTTGCTCACCCGCGAGTCTTTTCAGTTGTTGAAGCAACTGCCTCTGAATTTTGTGGGAAATGTCGAAGGTCGCGATCTCTACAACGGTAACGTGGATGTGATTGTCGCCGACGGATTCGTGGGGAATGTCGCGCTGAAAATTTCCGAGGGTGTGGTCAACCTTGTCCGTGCCGCTTTGAAGGAAGCGCTCCAGGCCACCGTTACAAGGCAAGTGGGCTACTTGCTGTCGCGCAGCGCATTCGGAGATTTTAAGAAGCGACTCGATCATACCGAGTATGGAGGCGCCCCCCTGCTGGGAATCAAAGGCGTGTGCATCATCACCCACGGTTCCTCCAACGCAAATGCCATCAAGAATGCAATCCGTGTGGCATCTGAATTCGCCGAGAGCCGGGTAAATGACGAAATCGAGAAGGGCATTGCGGCAATTCGACCGGTGACCGCCTGAGCCGTTTGATAAAGACTTTCCTCTTGACCGGCACACGGCGTGGAGAAACCCTTATTTCTTAAGAAGCTTTTCGTCTGTCATCACTTGCTAGACAGTCTTACTAACTTTTATGACCTTGATCGCATTCCTTTTCCCCGGCCAGGGATCCCAGGCCGTCGGCATGGGCAAAGAACTGGCCGAGCAGCACACCGTCGCGCGACACACCTTCGCGGAAGCGGACGACGCCCTCGGCTACAAGCTCTCGCAGCTATGCTTCGATGGCCCTGAAGAACAGCTCCGCCTGACCGAGATTACCCAACCCGCGATCCTCACAGCGTCCGTTGCCGTGTGGCGCGTTCTGAAAGAAAAAGGTATGACGCCTTCTTTCGTTGCCGGTCATAGCCTCGGCGAGTACTCCGCGCACGTCGCCTCCGGTACGCTGAATTTCCCTGACGCGGTCCGGGCCGTGCGCAATCGCGGCAAATATATGCAGGAGGCCGTTCCGTTCGGTGTTGGAGCGATGGCTGCAATCCTTGGCATGGAGCTGGAAAAAGTCGACGCCCTCTGTGCCGACGCTGCTCAGCACGAAATCTGTGAGCCCGCGAACATCAATTCGCCCGACCAGATCGTCATCTCCGGCAACACCCGGGCTGTGGAGCGTGCTGCGAAACTTGCCACAGAACGCGGCGCCAAGCGCGCCGTCATGCTCCCGGTCAGTGCACCCTTCCATTGTTCGTTGATGAAACCCGCGCAGGATCGGCTCGAAACTGACTTGACCGCTCTTACCTTTCTGAAGCCAGCGATTCCCGTTGTCTGCAACGTCGATGCGGCTCTGGTTAACACGCCTGACGCAGCTCGGAGCGCCCTCGTCCGCCAGGTCACCGGATCCGTCAAGTGGGAGCAGTCGATGCATCTTTTGATCTCGCAAGGCGTGGATCGCTTTATAGAGGTCGGACCAGGAAAGGTACTTTGTGGGCTTATGCGCCAGATCGATCGGTCGAAAGCCTGCTCAAGCGTGGGCGACGACGAATCCCTCCAGAAAACGCTGGGACAACTGGCGCAGTCCTGAGTTGTGGCAAGGAGATTTTGGACTTACTTCGATTAGGCTAGCTGCACGGCGAAGGACTGAATGTCTTCTCTGTCTTTTGCACGTAAATCTGCTCGTGCTCGGCTCGCTGGTTGACGATCACTTCTACAATCACTCCGCTCCCACCCTTCGGACACTCGCCCGACGCATAGATCTTGTAACCCTTCACCAGGCCCCACTCACCGCCTGGCCCCCAGTCCCGATAAAAGTCGCTGTACGGATAGAGCGGATATTTTTGCGGATGTTGCCGCCATGATGGATCTGCCATGTATAAGCCGTAGGCTGTTTCAAAGTCCTGTCGCTCCAAGGCCGTGAAGAACTTGTCAACCAGGCGCTCCTCGGGCCAATAGCGAAAGCGATACGCCAGGAAACCTAGCACCAGAAGTATCCCAACGATGCCCACGATGCGCCTCTTGCGCCGGCGCGCTCCTGCCTCGTCATACTCCTTGGCATCCATCAGCGTCATAGGCTTCTAGCATAACGGAAACCTCGGACCGCCAAAAGGTTCCCGCTCCCGTATCTTGCTTCATTCCTTAACGAAGTCCGTTCGCGAACCTGCCGCACTTGCGAATGTGTCACACGCGCAGTTCCACGACGGTTGCTCCGCCTCCCCCCTCATTCTGCGGAGGCTCGGAAACCGCTGCCACGTGTGGATGTTTTTGCAGGAACTGCCGCAGTGCCTTCCGTAGAATCCCCATGCCGCTTCCGTGGACAACCCGGACACGAGACACTCCCGCGAGAAATGCGCGATCCACGAACTTTTCAACTTCGCTGGTAGCCTCGTCCACCGTTCGGCCGATGACATTAATCTCTGTAGGAACTCCACCGCTATCGGCGCGCCCCAGCGACACCGAGATCCCCCTTGCGCGAGCCGCCTCGACCGGTGAGTCGGCAGCCCGAACGATCACTTCTGCAATGTCCTCGCGAGCGACTTTCATCTTCATCGCCCCGATTTCAATCTCAAAATGCCGATCGTCCAGCCGCCTGGTCACTACACCCGGCCGCCCCACCGACTTCAACTTCACCGTGTCTCCTTCCGATACGTGCTTTACCAGGCTCGGCTGCGCATGTGGATCACCCTGGTCTGCCCCAGTCGCATGCGCCACAACGGTTGAGTCAAACTGCTCTCTGAATTCCCGACGCAACTTCGCAATGCGGCGCTCGGCTTCCTTGGAAAGTTTCTGCGCTGCAGCCCGGTCCTGGATTGCGTTGACTGTCTCCCGGGCGTGATATTCGAAGTCTTTGAATAGGGCCTCAAGCTTTTTCTCCATCTCGCGAACCTTGACTTGCTGCTCCTTCTTTCCTTCGGCCGCCAGCTTCAATCTCTCGGCGTCCAACTCTTTCTCACGGTTGCGCAACCGCAGACCTTCCGCTTCCACATCGCGCAACTGTGCGTGCAACCGGTCAAGGAAGTGTGCAATGTCCTGCGTCTGTCTCCCGATGCGCGCCCGCGCCGCTGCGATAATCTCAGAATTCAGGCCAAGACGCTGTGCGATGTTGATCCCCGCCGACGCGCCCGGCGCTCCTATCCGCAACTCATAGGTAGGCTGCAGTGTGGACTCGTCGAACCCGACTGCTGCATTCACCACCCCCGGTGTGTTTACTCCAAACACCTTCAGAGAAGTGTGGTGCGTCGAAATAATGGTAGTTGCCCCAATGCGACGGAAGTGCTCTGCAATTGCCACCGCGAGCGCCGCCCCCTCCTCCGGATCTGTCGCCGAGCCAAGCTCGTCAAGTAAAACGAGCGAATGCGGCGTCGCCGTCCGCGAAATAAAGTCGATGTTCGTAACATGGGCAGAAAATGTCGAGAGATTCTGCTCAATCGACTGATAGTCGCCGATGTCGGCAAGCACGGCATCAAACACCGGAAATTCCGCTCTGTCGGCAGGAACCGGAATCCCGGATTGCGCCATCAGCGCAAGCAGGCCCACCGTTTTCAGCGCTACTGTTTTTCCCCCGGTGTTCGGCCCGGTAATCACAAGTTCTCGGCTCTGGCCTTCGAGTTCTATGGAGATCGGCACCACGCGGCCGCCTTTTGAGCGCAGGTTCCGCTCCAGCAATGGGTGGCGTGCTTTCTCCAAAATCATGCGCACTGATCCCTTTCCGGAAGAAGAATCCGGATCCGACGGAAAGCCGGCCGCCACGCAAAAGTAGTCCTCCGCGAATCGCGCCTTTGCGAATTGCAACTCGAGTTCCGCCAACGCTTCGACCGCGTTCCCGATCGCCTCCGACTGCTCGGCAATGCGTCGCGTCATTTCCAGAAGAATGCGGTGAATTTCCGCCTGTTCTTCGTCGAGCAGCCGGACTAGGTCGTTGTTCTGTTCGATCGTCTCGATCGGCTCGATATATACCGTCTGCCCGCTCGAACTCGATCCGTGGACGACGCCGGGCACTCGCCGTTTTTGTTCAATCTTCACCGGAATCACAAACCGCTCTCCCCGGATCGTCACCAGTTCGTCCTGAACCGTGCCACCCTCGGCGAGCCGGCGGAGATAACCTCGCAATGAGTCCTGGATCGTGCGCTTCTGCTTGTCGATATCCCTCCGGATTCGAGCCAGTTCAGCCGAAGCTTTGTCTTCCAGCGTTCCATCGGGTTGAATCTTGTTGCGGAAAAAGCGCAGGAACTCAGTGAAATCGCTGATCGTCGAAGACAGTCCCGGGACTGCCGTCCACTCTTTCATCGCAGCCGGCGGACTCAGCGCAATTTCCCGCCACTCCGCCGCCCGGTCCACCACCAGAACGACGTCGCGGATCTCTAACGTTTCCAGGGCTGCGCCAACAATGCGCGACTTGTCCAGGAGTTTCTCGATCTCCACCAGACCGCTGAATTCGAAGCGTCCTCCAACTCGCCGGAACTCGCGAGTCTCCTCACACAGTCGGTGCTGCGCCTGAATCCAGCCGATATCCCTACTGGGTGAAAGACCAGCAATACGCTTCAACCCCAGCGGCGAAGAGGCGTAGCCGCGAAGCAGGTCGCGTAAAGATCCGAATTCCAGAACTGCGGCACTGGTGTGTTCGAGCAGCACAGGGATTGCCCCGGAAGTATGGTACAGGAAGGAATACACCTGTGAAGGAAACGCGGGCTAAGTTGAAAAACGAAGGATGCCGCCGGCGATCGACTTTACAGCTTCCCGGCTTCGACCGCTGCTGCGGCCTGCGCAGCTCCCGGAAATCGCAAAGTAAAAACCGCGCCTCCATCAGTTTTGTTGCGGCACTGGATGTGTCCCTGGTGGTCCTGAACCACTCCGTACGTCGCACTCAAGCCCAGCCCCGTACCCTTTCCCACCGGCTTCGTAGTATAGAAGGGATCGAACACACGCTGGGGATCCGCAATGCCCGGCCCGGAGTCGGAGAATTCGATCACCACTTCACTCCCGATGTGCCGCGCCGTTACCAGCAACGCTCCTCCACCTACTTCCGTAAGCGCATCAATCGCGTTCTCGCTCAAGTGAAGAAATGTCTGCAGCAACTGATGGCTATTGCCCCAGATGCGCGGCAAACCTGGCTCCAGAATCGCTTCGACTCGAATGTTCCTCCCACGGATCTGCACATCATGCATTTGCAATGCGCGTTGCACCAGCGCACCCACATCGACCAGAACTTTCTCGGATGGACTTTGCTGCGAGAAGCTCAACAGATCCGCGACCAGGTCGCGTGTCCGCCTCGCCTGTTGCCCGATCTTCTGCGCCATCGACGCCTGCTCACCTTTCAGCGACGACTGCGCCGCCAACAGCTCGGAATACCCCAGAATGGCCGCCAGCGGATTGTTGATCTCATGGGCAGCTCCGGCCACCAGTTGTCCCAGCGACGCGAGTTTCTCCTTCTGCACCAGATGGCTCTGCAGGCGCTGCAGGTTTTCGTAGCTCTGCCGGGATTCGTCCAGCAAGTGAATCAGCTGTCGATCGAGCAGGAACTGCTTCAAGAAGACGAATAGGCCAAGCACCAGGGTGGCCCCCATGGTGACGAGGAGTCGAAAATTGCGCAACTGTGGCGATGTGTGCTCCGAAAACAAGGCCCATAGTCCCAACAGTGGGAGCGATAGAATCGCGATCATCGCGACGCGCGAAACCAGGTTCACCCAGCGACTTGCAGGTTCTGGAACAGACGATGGCGCTGGATTCGCTCCCCTTGCCGACATCGCCGCCCAGATCATCCAGCCCAGGGAAACAAGAAACAGCAGATCGTAGAACCCGCCGGTGTAGTACTGCTTCCTCGCGATGGCGGCGTTGATGATCTCCGATCCCAGTGTGTAAAGGCCACTCGCGACAAACAGGTTCCAGTACACCTTTCTCCACGTGCCGCTGGTACTTGACGCCGCCAACCCCAGCACCAATACCAGCACGAGATTTTCTAGAAGATACAGAAGGTCGTAGTTGCGGCTGTATACGGATTCATTCAGGTGAACGTACTGATCCGGAAATACGATGTAGGCGTAGAGGAACACCCACCAGACCAACAACATCATGAAATTGATCGCGTCCAGAAGAACCTTGCGATCCTCTTGAGGCCGATGCGGCCGCAGGGCAACGGCCGCCATGAACGGAACCACATGAAGGAAGAGAATCACATCCCCGGCGCAGGGCTCAGGGAGGTCCGCATGAAGGTAAACCTCGTAATAGGTCCAGAATCCCGCGTTGATCGTCCACAGGACGCTGCCCACGCCGAACAGCCACCAGAAGACGCGCGCGCGCGCGAACACATATGCGTTCCGAAAGAATGCGAACGACGCACCCGCCAGCAACAGGAGCGCCAAGAGATCACCAAAAGCTGTCAGCGCTGGTCCCCGCGGCACAAGCCATTGCACGCACAGAACCGCCAACGTCAACCCAATGGCACCCGCAACGCCGAGTTTTCGCGCAACTGACATACGTCTCTCAAGTCTATGGCTTCGACCCGGCGGTTCGAAGATTACAACTGAGGAAGAATGTGTTACTGAAGTAACCCGCCCACCCACCTCGATTTTTCGACCCTAAAAGATCGACCGCCGCCCAAGCCATCCTAGGCTCAGCAACCTCGAGTCTGTGATATCCATCACATTCGACAGTACTTTTTCGAACCCCCGCGCCGCCCAATTTTGCAGTAAGTCCACCTCCGCTTTGCTAGAATCGACCCATGGCGTTCCCCGTCACACGCCTCCGCCGCCTGCGCCAGAGTGAATCACTACGGTCGCTCGTTCGCGAGACCAGGCTCACCCCGGAGAATTTCGTCTACCCCCTCTTTGTATGCCCCGGAACCGGCGTCCGCAAGGAAGTCCGCTCCATGCCGGGTGTCTTCAATCTGTCAGTGGATGAGGCGGTCAAGGAGGTCCGCGAGACTCGCTCCCTGGGCGTGCTATCGGTCATTCTTTTCGGACTTCCCGAAAACAAGGATGAAGTCGCCACTGGTGCCTGGGCCGACGACGGCATCGTGCAGCAGGCTGCCCGCGCCATCAAGCGAGACGTCCCAGAAGCTATTTTGATGGGCGATGTCTGCCTTTGCGAATATATGTCGCATGGCCATTGCGGCATCGTGAAAGCTGCTCCTCAATCTCTCGGAGCAGCCGTGGCTGCCCCACCCGCGGCAACAGCCGAGTTCGAGATCGTGAACGACGCCACCCTGGAACTCTTGTCGCGCACCGCGGTTTCCCTGGCACGGGCCGGCATCGATATCATCGCGCCTTCTGACATGATGGATGGCCGCGTCGGCGCTATCCGCCAGGGTCTCGACGCCGCTGGCTTTTCCAACACGCCGATCCTCTCCTACGCCGCCAAGTTTGCGTCTGGCTTCTACGGTCCCTTCCGCGAGGCAGCCGACTCCGCCCCCCAGTTCGGCGACCGCCGTTCTTACCAGATGGATGGCGCTAACTTCCGCGAAGCCATGCGCGAAATCGAGCTCGACCTGGAAGAAGGCGCCGACATGATCATGGTCAAGCCGGCCATGCCCTACCTCGACGTCATCGCCGCCGCCCGCGAACGCTTCGACGTTCCCTTGGCTGCCTACCAGGTCTCCGGCGAATACGCCATGATTGAAGCCGCAGCCCGAAACAATTGGATCGACCGCGAGCGCGTAATGATGGAATCTCTGCTGTCGATCCGGCGTGCCGGCGCCAGCATCATCCTCACCTACTACGCCAAAGAGGCGGCCAGGCTCCTGGGCTAGTCGGCAACCCGCAATTCCTCGATTTCACCCCACCCCTCCCTCCGTGATTTGCCTTGTTGACAAATCGGCGTATCATAACTAACGGCGTAGATTTTGAAGAGAGGTTCGACTATGCGGGCTAAGCCTTCTTCTGCTCCTCGTTTAGTAATCCTTGAGGAATTTCGAATCCAGCAACTTTCTGGCCTGGGATCTGCTTTGCAAATACTTGAGGAGTTATCGCGGCAAGATTTCCGGAGATTTGCGTCCATACCGCTTGGTCTACAGCCGCCTTCTCCGAAACGCCGAGCGAAAAATAGCTCTTCCCGTACATCTCCCGTGACGCCGTCATCCCGGTCAAAAAGTAAAGCTCAGCGGCCACAAGCTTAATCACTTCCAGCTGAAAATCAGCGGCCATCGTTTTCTCCTTCCGGCCATTGGGGTTGCGGTTGCTGCCTGAATTCTTGAATTCCCAAAACTGCCTCAGAACTCTACCACTATCTGTCCATTGCTCCCCCGTGAATCCTTGTCCAATGTCGTAAAATCAGCACTGTCTGGATTCGTAGCGACAAACTTCCAATGATCTCCGTCGTCCAACTCGGCACCCTCGACTACGCCACCGGCCTCCGTTTACAGCAGAAACTCGTGGACCTCCGCAAAAACGGTCAAATTGGCGATGTCCTTCTCCTTTTGGAGCATCCTCCGGTGATCACCCTCGGGCGCAATGCCAAAACCGCGAACGTCATTGCCTCGGAAGACCTGCTGGCGCAACGCGGCGTCGAGATCTTCGACTGCGATCGCGGCGGCGACGTCACCTTCCATGGCCCCGGCCAGTTGGTGGGATATCCCATTTTCGATCTGCGCGGCTTTCCCGCCGAAAACGGACGTCGCAAAACCCTCGGCGTCATTGAATACGTCCGCCGCCTCGAAGAGGTCTTGATCCGCACCTGCGCCGATTTCCGCATTCCTGCCGAGCGTGTTCCGGGCCTCACAGGCGTCTGGAGCAGTTCCCAAACAACGAATGTTGGTGGAGCGACGGGCGTCCTCGCCCGTCCTGATCAAGCACACATCGTCTGCAACGACGAAAAACGGGCCAAGATCGCCGCCCTCGGGGTCCACATCTCGCGCTCTGTAACCTCTCACGGCTTTGCCCTCAACGTGAACACCGATCTCAGCTTCTTCGACCTGATCGTCCCCTGTGGCATCGCAAACAGACCCGTCACCTCAATCGAGAAAGAACTCGGTCACACTGTGCCCCTGCAGGATGTCGCTCACTCGGTTGCCCGCAATTTCGGCAACGTCTTCCGCAGCCAGATCCTATGGCTCGACTCGCTCGAAGCCCTACTCGACGAGAAGATAGACGTCCCCGCGCGCGCGCCCGAAGAACTGCGCCGACTTCACAAAGAAGATGATACCTACTGGGCATAATGCTTTGGTCCAACATGCCTCAGGGGCTCGATTATCTGCCCGGGAGGATACCAAGTTCGCAAGCAGGTTTTAGCGTCCCTCGTGTTCCTCTGTGTCCTCTGTGGTTTAAGATTCTAAGTAGGATCAGATGATTTGCTTCATTGCCGTTCGCCACGTATCACGCAAAGCCAATGTCTAAAAAGACCAAGCCGATTCGCTCCACTTCGAATCACAAATCATCGCGCCCTGCCTCACGAACCCTGACCTCCCAGCGCACCTACACCATCACCGACTACCGCCTGGAAAAGCCCCGCTTTGAACTCCGCCAGGTGCGCGACGGCGACACTGTTCGCTACGAAGTTTCCGGTACCCTGGACGCGCCGGTTCCTCCCATCCGCGATTCGACCTACCTCACCCGGCAGCAGTCGATCGCGATCTACCGCTGGATGCTCCTCAACCGCAAGATGGAAGCCGCCCTCGAAAACCTTTACAAGCAGGGAAAGGTTGTCGGCGGCGTCTACTTCGGGCTCGGCCAGGAGGCCTGCTCCTGCGCCTCCGCCTACGCACTCAAGCCCGACGAATGGCTGGGCCCCATGATCCGCAACCAGGGCTCGCTGCTTGTCCGCGGCTTCTCCCCGTGCGACATCATGATGCAGTACATGGCCAAGGCCGGATCCCCCACGCACGGCCGCGATGCTTCCTCTCACTTCGGGGACATTCAGGAACGCAATGTGGTCGCCCCGATCTCAACCCTGGGCGACTTGATACCGGTGCTCGCGGGCGTCGCCCTTGGTGCGCGGATGCAGGGAAAGAACATCGCCGTGATGACGTACATCGGCGACGGCGGTCAATCCACAGGTGTGACCTATGAAGGATTGAACTTCGCAGCTGTCCAGAATCTCGGCCTCGTCCTCTTCGTCGAAAACAATCTCTGGGGATACTCCACCCCCGCCGATATGCAATTCCGCGTCGAAGACCTGGCCGAGCGCGCCATAGCCTACGGCATCCCCGGCGTCATCGTCGACGGTACCGATCCCTGCCAGGTCTACGACGCCGCTCACGAAGCCTGCGAGCGTGCCCGCCATGGCGACGGCCCCACGCTCATCGAGGCCAAGATGATGCGTATGAAGGGTCACGCCATCCACGACGCCGCCGACTATGTCCCCAAGCCGCTGTTCGAATACTGGAAAAAGCGAGACCCGATTGCGCGCTTCGAGAACTACCTGGTGAATGTGAAGAAGTGGCTGACGCGCGCCGAGAATGAAAAGCTGATTGCAGAAGTCGAAGCCCAACTCGAAGCCGACCGCGACTTCGCCGTAGCCTCACCCATGCCGGAAGCGGAAAGTGCCGCGGGGCGCCCGTATTGCAACCCGGCATGCCATGAGATCAAGCCGAAGTACGCGATGCCGAACGTTCGGACAGGTAAAACCTCAGTTCAGAAAAAATCCGATACTGCGGTTCATTTGAAGTAGATCTTCCGCTCCGCCGGAAAACACAAGGCCCCCTCCACGCCGTTCGGCTCCACCTCACCCCGCCCGGGAGGGCAGTGGGAGGGAGTTCGGTCTTGCAGAGATGAGGTTCTTTGGAACCTACTCGTTCTGGCATTACCACAAACATGTGACGACCGTCACCGTGTCTCAACTGCTTCACTCTCTATAAATCTCTTAAAACCATGTCATCCCGAGCGAAGCATTCCGCTCGCGAAGTGAGCGAAATGCGTAGTCGAGGGACCTTGCGTTTACTCGAGGTTTGCAGTGCGCAGAGAATATCGCTACTACGTCTACATCATGCAAAGCGCTTCTCGGCGTGCACTCTACATCGGCATGACCAACAATCTGCACAAGCGTGTCTGGCAGCACAAGCACCATACCTTCGAGGGCTTCACCGACGACTACAACGCGGTTCGCCTCGTATACTGGGAAAGTTTTGACGACGTGCATAACGCCATCGATCGAGAAAAGAAACTCAAGGGCTGGCGTCGTGAGAAGAAACTCCGCTTAATCGCAGGCTTCAATCCAGGCTGGAAAGACTTGGCCGCGGATTGGTATCCATCGGACGCTCTGTCGACGTCGTTGATCTCCGCGTAGGCGGCCTCCCTAAGTCCAGCATCCACATTTTTTCCAGCGACTGCGATAATCTAGGTCTAGCTTCAAGCAGCTAGAAGCCAACCCAGAAGCCCATGCCCACCCTCACTTATCTCGAAGCCGTCCGCCAGGGAATCTGGGAAGAAATGGAGCGCGACCCCACCGTCTTCTGCATCGGCGAAGACATCGGCATCTACGGCGGCGCCTTCAAAGTCACCGACGGCTTCATCGACCGCTTCGGCCCCGAGCGCGTCATCGATACCCCGATCGCCGAATCCGCCATCGTCGGTGCGGCGTTCGGCGCGGCGCTTACTGGCATGCGTCCCGTCGCCGAATTTCAGTTCATGGACTTCATCGGCTGCGCCTTCAACCAGATCACCAACATGGTCGCCAAAGCCCACTACCGATGGGGCGCGCCCGCTCCGATCGTGGTCCGCGGTCCCAGCGGCGGCAACGTGCATGGCGGCCCCTTCCACTCGCAGAATCCGGAAATGTATTTCGTCCACACTCCCGGCCTGAAAGTCGTCTGCCCCGCCACGGCCTACGATGCCAAAGGCCTCATCAAGGCCTCCATTCGCGACAACAATCCGGTCATCTTCTTCGAGCACAAATATCTTTACCGGCGCATCAAAGAGGAAATCCCCGCCGACGACTATATCGTTCCCCTCGGCAAAGCCCGCGTCGCTCGCCCTGGCCGCGACCTGAGCATCATCACCTATGCCGCAATGGTGCACGTCGCTCAAGAGGCCGCCGACCTACTAAGTGAAGAGGGCATTGAACTCGAAATCCTCGATCTGCGCACGCTCTCCCCGCTTGATCGCGAAGCCATTGCCGAAACTGTCCGCCGCACCAGCAAAGTCCTGATCGTGCATGAGGACGTCCGTACCGGCGGCATCGCCGGCGAGATCAGCGCCATCATCAACGAAGAGGCCTTCGATTCGCTCGACGGCCCCATCGTCCGCCTCACCTCGCTCGACACGCCCGTCCCCTTCTCCCCGCCACAGGAAGAATATTTCCTGCCCAAGGTCACCGACGTCGTCCGCGAAGCGCGCAAACTCCTCGCCTACTGAAAAGCGACAGTAGCGCCGGCGTCCCGCCGGCTGTAGCGAGAGCTTGCCCTGAGCTTGTCGAAGGGGCATCCTTGCCCTCGCCCCCTGCAAATGTGGTAGGGCTTCAGTCGTGCAGCATAGCGCGACGTGCGTTGCGCTTTTGCCCCTGAGGTTTGCTTTGCCCTGTCTCCAAGTTTGCTGCCGTCCCCTCCGATCGATCTCCGCCAAAAATGCACCAAACAAACTCTCTCGTTTATGATAGAGACTTGCGGGTCTACGTCACGGGCCCTACTGTCTCTGCCCGTTCGCTGCGCAATCGATACAGATACAGCGCACAAGCCAGATCAAAAGGGGGACTCATGCGAAGCTTCATCCTGGGCGTTGTCATCACGCTCGCCGTTCTCATCATCGGAGGCCTGGGGGCCGCCCTGCTCGGTTTCATCCCCGCCAACGCCAACGCAACTCCTCCGAAAGTCGAAGAACACATCGCCATGGGTGCGGTCGACGCGTTCGTCGACAAGCATGCCCCCCACGCGAACAGCCCCGTCTCTCCCTCACCCGAGAATCTCATCGACGGCATGAAGCTCTACACCATGAATTGTGCTGTGTGTCACGGCGCGCTCGACAAGAAGCCCTCTACTCTCGCCAACTCCTTCTATCCTCCGCCCCCACAACTCGTCCAGGATCCCCCCGACGATCCCGACTGGCACAACTATTTCGTCATCCGCAACGGGATCCGCTACACCGGCATGCCCGCCTGGGACAAAACTCTCAGTGACGAGGACATCTGGAAGATCACGATCTTCCTCTCCCACATGCAAAAGCTTCCCGAGGCCGCGCAGGTTTATTGGAAGAATGCCTTCGGCGTACCCGCTCCCGCGGCAGAAACCGGTCACGAGGGCCACGACGACCACGACCAACATTGATCGAGCTTTGGTCCTGGGTTCGTCGGCCTTTCGTATGCGGAGAAGAACTTCGCCTGGGTAGTGTTTAATAGCACCTTTTGAGATGGGCTTTCGAGGCGAGGCCCTTGAGGAAGGTCGTCGAGGCCAGATTGTCGAAGCCAGATTTTTCGACGTCAGACTTATCCAGGTAGGATTTGTCCAGGCCAGTTTTTTCGAGGGCAGATTTTCGAGAGCTCTCGGACCACTGCTGATCCGTATCATGGCACCGCTTTAGCGATGCCGACGCGACCCCGACCGATACCGCCCCTTCAGGGGCCGGTCTGCGAAGCTGCTCTAATATATATAATAGGGATTTGTGTCTGGCCCCATATTCGCCTCAGTGGGCCGCGTGGAAGGAAATTATGCCAACTGACGTCATCATGCCCCAAATGGGGGAATCCATTTTCGAAGGGACCATCACCAAGTGGCTGAAAAAGCCCGGCGACAAAGTTCAGCGCGACGAGCCGCTGTTTGAGATCTCCACCGACAAGGTCGATGCCGAAATCCCCGCCCCGGCCTCCGGCGTCCTTCAGGAGATCGTCGTCGGCGAGGGCAACACCGTTCAGGTCAACACGATCGTTGGAACCATTGCTGCCGACGGCGAATCGTCCGCATCCGCGAAGGCTGCAGCTGCCGCTCCGCCTGCGGCCCCGAAGAAAGAGGCAGCCTCCGTCCCTCCCGCTCCCGTCCCCGCTGCGCCAGCCGCACCCGCCGAAACACACGACGAAGACGTCCGTTCCTCGCCCCTGGTCCGCAAACTCGCCCGCGAGAACAACGTCGACCTTTCGCAAGTCACCGGCACCGGACTCGGCGGCCGCATCACCAAGCAGGACATCATGGCCTTCATCGAAAGAGGCCCTTCCGCTGCCGCGCCGCCGCAAATCGCCCCGACGCCGCAAGCCGACGGAGTTTCCCAACCTGCATCTCGGCCTGAGCCGTCCGCCCCGCCACGTCCTGCCCCCGCCGCGATCCCCGGCGACCTGGTCCCCATGAGCCAGATGCGCAAGATCATCGCCCAGCGCATGATCGAGTCGCGCCGCACCAGCGCCCACGTCCACGCCATGTTCGAAGTGGACCTGACCCGCATCGTCAACCTGCGCAACAAGCTGAAAAGCAGTTTCGAACAACGCAACGGCGCTCGCCTCACCTTCATGCCCTTCTTCGTGCGCGCCGCCATCATCGCGTTGCAGCAGTTCCCCATCGTCAACGCCTCGCTCGAAGGAGACAGCATCCGCTATCACCGCCACGTCAACGCCGGAATCGCGGTAGCTCTCGATTGGGGATTGATCGTACCGGTCCTCAAAAGCGCCGACGAACTCAACTTCCTCGGACTGCAGCGTGGCATCACCGATCTCGGCGAGCGTGCCCGCAACAAGAAGCTCATGCCGACCGATGTGGAAGGCTCAACCTTCACCATCACTAATCCAGGCCAGTTCGGTGCCGTCTTTGGCTTGCCCATCATCAACCAGCCCAACTCCGCCATCATGGGAGTTGGTGGCATCACCAAGCAGCCCATGGTGATCACCGACAAAGATGGCAACGACTCGATCGCCATCCGCTCCGTCGTGCATCTGACGCTCGGCTACGATCACCGCCTCATCGACGGCGCAGTCGCCGATCAGTTCATGGCCTTGGTAAAGAAAACGCTGGAAAACTGGAGCGAAGACGTCGGCTAGTATCGCCGGCGTCCCGCCGGCTGTCGCGAGGCCGGGGTCCCCAGCAAGCATCTTTGGCTTGCTGGGGTGGGAGGGCATCTTGCCCTCGCGGCTTCAACCCCTGAGCCTTCAGACCTGGAAGTCAACGCCGGAACCCCGACACGCTCCTCACCCAACTAACTGGCAAATGCAAAAAAAGGGCGGTGGGCCCTAGTACTTCCACCGCCCCCCGCGCGGAAACCCTCTACTTCGCCGCCGCCACCGCACCCGGAGCCGGCTTGCTGACCCCCGCCGATTTCGCATAAGCCTCGATCGCGCCGATCAACGCCTTGATGTCCGCAATCAACTGCTGATCGAGCGTGATATTGATGCCGTTCTGTGCCGCCGCATCTCCCGCCTCGGTCACAGCCTGCGCGGCCATGCCGAGAAGCGCAAAGGCGCCCCGCTCGAGTTCCACCGCCTGCGGAAAGAAGATTCCGCTCAAAGCCTCAATCTCCGGCTCCACTTTTTCCGCCTTCAACATGACGCTCGCCACGGCGCGCGCACTCTTCACGATGTCGCCTGCAACCGTTGCAAAAAAATGACCGACGTTCTTGAAACTGAACTGAGACATATTCCACTCCTGACTGAATTTTTCTTTCTTCGAACAACTCGCTTGCCCTATTGCGGCTGCGCCCAACTGGAAGCGTTGAGGCACTCAACTGTTCCGTCGATGATCTTTCCTAATCCGTCCTTGAACTTGACCACATCATCAATTTTCTTTTGTCAGGCTGTTACGTCAGAAAAGAACTTCTACGACTCGCCCCTGATTCACTCTCCAGGGCGTCTCGACAACCAGAACCCAAAAAACCTTGTCATCCTGAGCGAAGTGAGGCATAGCCGAACGCAGTCGAAGGACCCCAAGTCCCTCAACTCCACCACACCGTCCTAGAATTTTTCTTCCCAAACTCCGATTTCCCAACCAACGAAGCCCCTGTCATCCCAAACAAAGCTGGGTGCCCCACCCTTCCCGCGCTCTTTGCGGGAGGGTGGGATTCCACCACTGCCCCGATCGTAGGATTTCCTCTCTCCACCCGCTCCTCCCGCTCGCCGCAGAACCCTCCCCTGAGCAAGTCGAAGAAACCCTGCCCCTCTCTGCGTCCTCTGCGCTCCCTCCGCGCTCTCTGCGTTTTAAGATTTTCTCCGCGGCCTTGCCGGCTGCCCCACCGTAGGAAATGTTCTCTTCCCCAAGTTTTGCGCTCCTCAGTGCAGAATCAAGCTCAGCATGCTGCCGCCCCACGTATAAAGATCCGCCGGAGGCGTAATGCTCGCATCCAGCGTCCCCTGACTTCCACTCGTCGTGACCGTCCCCCCGCTCAGAAACGTCACCACCGCCGTGCTCACATCGGCCGCCAATGTCGCGCAGCCCGTTGTGCAGTTGGTTGTGATCGCCAGGTAGTACTTTCCCGGCTGTAGCGTCTTCCCGCCGCCCGACCACGCCACGCTGTGCGCTCCCATCACCGTCGCGGTGGACCCCGCAATCGCTCCCGTGTGTGCCTTCAGGCTTCCCGACGCATCGTAGATGCCAATGTCATACAGATTCCCCGTGAGGTCTGCCGCCGTCACGTTGTACGCGAGCGCGCTCGTGTTGAGTGGCACCTCCAGCGTCGCACCCCACAATTTCATTTTCGTTCCGCTCACATCGAAGCTCATCGTCGATCCTGCCCGATACGCCGTCATCCACTCCGTCGTGTACGGCCCGGCCATCACTCCCGAATCCACCAGGGCCGAAGCGCCTCCCGCCTTGGCATAGTTCCCATTGCTTAACGCCGACGTGCTCGCGATCGATCCATCCACATAGGCCGACGTCAATGTATTGCACGTAGGAGGCGCGCCCACAACCGTCGCGGTCACCACCTTATTACTGCAGGCTCCAGCGCCCACCGCTGCTGGAATCTGGCTCACCTTCGCCACCTCCGTCACCGCCCCGCCGTTTTCCGAAACCTTCAGCTTTCCGTCGGAATCGAATCCCACCTTCGAATCGCCGGCGCCCACCGTCATAGCCGTGGCCGGACCCGCGCTCTCCACCTGCCACGACCCCGCCACCGTCATCGCCCCCTGCACCGTAACGTTCCCCGAGAACGTCTTATCCCCGCCAATCGTCTCCGGCCCACTGTTATGCACTACCGCATTGTCAGCCGCCGCGTTCGTGATTTGACTGACGTTGTAGTCGCCGGTCTGCGCGGTAATCATGCCCGTCCTGCCGAAAATCGAGGCGACTGCGCCTCCTCCAGAACAGGAGCCCCACTTCAGCCCGAGAGCTTGTGTGGAGTCGGTAACCAGGCACAAACCGTCCGTCCCCACCGCCAAACGGTTATTGCTCGAGCCGAACGTGTACAAGTCCCCCTTTGTGGTTAAAGGCGAAGAACCTGATCCGCAACCAGTGCATGCACCGGTTACCGTAAGATTCGTGAACGTGCCCACATTCGGCGTCCCCGAACCAATCGGCCCTGGTGCTGCAAACGTCATCCCATTCAAACTGGAAGCATTCAAGTTGGGAACGTTCGTCGTGGACGCCACCGTAAACGGTGCCGTACCCGCCGCCACTGTGGAGGTGTAAGTGCTGGCAGTCAGACTGTTCTGATAGATAGTCTGCCCTGCCGAATAGACCGTGGCTCCGATGATCGGCTGGATAACCCGAGTTGCCAGGTTGTAACTAAACCCATTCACATTCCACCCAGCCGGCGACGTGGTGTCATCCCTGATCTCGATCCCCATAGTAGGAATCCCGGAGGGACCAACGACTGTAGTGTTCGAGAGCGCGACTCGCGGACGGCTTCCATAAAGCGTCCACGTCACCGACCCATCTGTCACCGTGCAGTTCAGAGTCGTACACCACGCCGGTTCCGACGAACCGCTAGTCCCGGCGCTGCCCTTGTTCATGTAGATGTAACTATTTTCGACAGTCGGGACCGCAACCTTGCCCGCACCGTAGGCCGTCGAGGCGATCCATGTCGGACCCAATCCCGGGGACGTGATCGCGAGCAGCATAGACGGAACCTGGCACGCCGCGCCGCCACCAGTGCAATCCGAGTCCTTAAGGCAAGAGGTGTGGGGAGTTACACTGCAATACCCTGTCTTGTAGGTGATCAGGTTCCGGTCCAGCACCACGTTTTCCAGGTATGGCGACTGGTTGCCGTTTACTGAAAGCGTAAAACTGGTCGGATATATAGCACCGGTGTTTGAGAACTTATTGCCACTAACCGAACTTACGCCGTGCGGCTTAGGAGGCTGCGGGCCGTAGTTGACGTTGTTCGTCTCCTTCCCGCTACCGATGGAGATACCATTCGTGTCATCAATGATCGTATTGCCGTCAATGGTAACGTCCGCCATGATACCGTTGACATTTTCAACCCCTCCACCGTTCCAGCCGCGAACAATGTTATCGCGCACCGTCCAGTTCCAGAGACCGTAAGTCGCCGAGGTCAGATTTAGCCACTCATGCGGTCCAGCCCCGTAGACATCCGGCCCGCCACCGTCGAACTTGTTCGCGTACACCTCGGAATCATGCCCCGCGCCCTCAACCGCCTGGCCCGAGTCAGAAACAAAGTTGTCGTGAATATGCGAGGTACTCCCGTTCAAATTGATGGCCGCCCCAGTGGTCGAAACCGTTGGTCCGCCGAGACCGCACTGATAGAACGTGTTGTCATGCACATCCCAGTCTGCGCTCTTGCCGCCCTCGTACAAGCATTCGCGTGGGTAGTCGATGAAAGTGTTGTGGTGAACCTTCACATTAGTGGACGCCCAATCGTAGATGTCCATCAAACTGCTGCTGGCGTACTTGACCTGCCGGAAGGTGATCCCGGAAATCTCAATGTTGCGCAGGTTATAGTTCCGCCAGTTACTGACTGGCGCATCGTAATCACCGAGAACGGAGCGACCCATTGAGATCAGGCCCTGCCACCCGCCGGTGTTATACCCATTCACGTTGGTCGCGACGTCCCAGTTTTCCCAGACGGTCGTTTCTGCGCCATCGCCCGCAAACGTGATGTTGTTATAGGCGATTGTGCAGTTAAGACCGCCTACGCCGGAAAAGTTCCCCAATACAGAGCAAGGCATGGAAACGCCATGCAGCAGATAGATCCCCGTGGGCACGATGATCTTGCAGCCGCCCTGAGTACCGCAAGCATCCACGGCAGCCTGCATCGCTGAAGTGTTGTCCGTTCCCCAGACCACTCGCTCGCTGTGTCCATCAGCAGTCCCGCCCGCCGAACTGGTCACGTCATTCAAGAGAACGCTATTGATCGTGAACGACGTGCTGGTGGGCGTAGTCCGAACGGGCCACGTAGCCACAAAAGATTTATCCGCAGTGGCGTTCAGCGTCACCATCTGCCCCACCTGGAAGCCGTGGGCGGCCGCAGTATTGCACGTCGCGACGTTCACGGAACGCGAACAGGTCGTAATCGTGGCAACTGGATGGGTTGTAGAGTTCCCCGCGGCGTTCGCCAGCGTCACCTGCGTCGGACTTTGATAGGAGAGAATACTGGACGACAAGGGCTGAATGAAACCGTTGAGAGTTGCGCCCGATCCATAGACCGCGATCTTCTTCCCCACATCCCCCGAGACGAAGTGGTTCGACTCGCAATTGAGAACCGCGCTTCCCACGGTCATGTAACAGTCGGATGCGACCTGTCCATCCCCCTTCGTCCCATAGTCGCGCACATCGACTACCGGCTTGGATTGAGAAACGAAAGCAAAGCCATTCCCGACAACCTGCATGCCTGCATTCGCCGCTCCGCTAATGGCGGATGTGCTGCCTTTCGGGACATACTTATTCAGTGACTTGTCGTAAGTTGGAACCTGGCCATCGTTCGGCGCTGCTGTATCCACTTGAACTCCCTGCAGTGCAGTGGCGTTGCCACCGTTGCCGCACGCACCCCAGGTCGAATCCCCCTTCAGACACACCGTTTCGTCGGAGCTCCCGCTCCCCAGTTGCGCTGCCGGAACCACTCCGCCAATCAGGTTGGCTTTCGCCAGCAGAGCCGTATCCACGTAATGCTTCGTGGCCGCTTGCCCAGGCGCCGAAGGATCCGACGGCAGCGTGAGCGGCCCGCTCATCGAGTCACCATTCTTCGCCACGTACGATCCTGACCCGACGTTCGCCACCGCCGCATCCACATACGCTTTGTTCGTCGCCATCGCGCTATCGACGTACTGCTTCGACACCGGAGGCACCGCCGTCCCCGATCCCGGCGTAGCCCGCACCGCCGCCAGCGTCGTCGGCGAAGTCGTCCCCACCAGCCAGTATTCCGTCCGCACCACGTCGATCTGGAACACCACCGTGTAATACGATCCCGCCGGAGTCGCGCCTGCATTCGGCACCAGGTCCACCGTAAGTCCGCCGCTCGCATCCAGCGCCACCGACTTGGTCCCTGCCGCTACCGGCTTCGCGTCCGTGGTCGTGAACGCCGGCCACGAGATCAGCACCGTCCCTGACGCAGGCGTCCCATCTGCCCGGTACACCGTATCGCTAACCCGTGTTGTGGCCGGTCCCGCATCCACCGCCCAGCTGGCCGGCGCCTGCATCAGTCCCCAACTCACCAGCAGCACCGAAATCAGCCCACAAAAAAACCGCCCCACAGGGCGGCGCCGAACATCCAACATTGCGTTCCTCCTCTAACCGATCCCTTCCAACTCCGTTTCAATTCCGCGTACAGCCGACAAACTCACTCCCCTATGTGTCGCGTACTCCTGTTCGAGCGCACTCCTGTCCGACTCCACGTAGGGCAGCGATTCCCGCCCGACTCACGTAGGATGGCCACTCCTGCCTGCCAACCTAATCCCACGCTGCTCCTGTGTAGTCTCCTCCGCGAGCCCATCACGGTAGCACGTTGGACGTATAGTGTTGCCTTATTGAGCGGCACGCGTTTAAATCCCGACGACCCAAAATCTTTAAAATCCTGATGACCCAAAAATCTCTAAATCCCGACGACCCAAAAAAATTGTCATCCTGAGCGAAGCGAAGGACCCGCTTTTTCTCTGCGTTCTCCGCCGGGTGCCTCACCCTTCCCGCGCTCTTTGCGGGAGGGTGGGAATTTTCTCTTTCGCGCCCGGAGCCTGCCCTGAGCGAAGTCGCAGGGTGGTTAAAAAGCTCTTCTCTGCGTCCTCCGCGGCCGCTCTCCATGCCCTCTGCGTTTTAAGATTTTTCCTGCGGACAATCGCGGGGCCGGGTGCCCCACTCTAGCGCGTCCTCTGCGCTAGGCTGGGGATTTTCCTCACGCCCTATTTCCCCGTAGCCGCGTACCCCTGCACAAATCTCTCCACACTCCGCAGATACACATCTGCGAAATCCGCCTGCGGACGCCGCATCTCGATCAACCGCACCGCGTCCCGCAGCTTCCACCCCAGCGCGCACAGCAGCGCCAGCGCCATCATCGGCGCCCGATGCACGCCCGCCGCGCAGTGGATATACAACTTCGTCCCCGGCTGGTCCAGCGCCTCAATGGCAAACTCCACCCCGCGCTGAAATACTTCCGGCGGCTTCGGCTGAAAGTCATCGTCGGTTGGATTCCAGAACACGACGATCCCGAACGGAGCCGCCAGCGCCGTATCATCGAACTCCACCTGCATGTCGATGATGTGGGTCACGCCCGCGCTCACCACCGCTTCCATGTTCGCCGCGTGCCAAATCCCGCCCCCGACCGCGATCCGGCCCGTCACCCACGTCATGTCCATTCGAGTGTCGCCGTCCCTGGCACTCTGATTCAACAACTTCACCGATCGAAGCGTCCGCTCCAACCGCTCGCCAAACTTCACCCGTCCCCTCACAGAGTCCCAAGCCTAAAAAACCGCAAGCCCGAGACCAACCCATCCCGTTCCACTAGAACTGGCTTCGTGCTCTCAACCGGAGCCCGACCTAACACCTAAGACCAAAGACTTAACACCAGATCACCTGTGACCTGTCCCTTGTGACCAGCGACCTCTGACCTGTTTTCCTCATTCTACCGAATCGTTCCCCACTTCTACCGTCACCGGTGCCTCGATCGTTTCGCCGTCTTCATCACCCTCAGAAAGCCGATGCGGAAAGTGAATGTTCTTCAGCAGCAATTCCGCCAGATCATTCCCCTCTGTCGCTTCCGACTCGGTCCCCGGCGCCGCGGGATATAGCCCAATCATCTCTGCCAGGTACTTGTAATGGACCAGGTGCCCCTTCGACGCTTCCTCGACGACAGCAGTCGTCATCTTCCCGATATTCTCCCCGACCAGCCGAGCCACTTGCTGCCGCAGCTCCCCCAGATTCACTGGACCCTTGCCCGCCTGCTTCGCCCCCGGTTTCTTCCGCCGAACCGCCTTCTTCGCCGCTTTTTTCGTCATGTTCCCTGCCATCCAAGTTAGATCCCGCAATCTCGACGTCTCACCGTCAACCCCCGGGTACTCCATTCCTTGCCCTCCGGGTGCCCACCCTTCCCGCGCCCTTTGCCGAACCCAAAAACGTTGTCATCCTGAGCGAAGCGAAGGACCCGCTTTTCTCCGCGTCCTCCGCGGCCGTTCTCAGCGCCCTCTGCGTTTTAAGGTTTTCAGACTCGATACCCACAATTACCCGGCTGCATCCGCCAGCTGCCCCACCCTTCCCGCGCTCACCTGCGGGGTGGATGTTTTCTCCCGATTCTCTTCGCGTCCTTGCACCCTGCGCGACCTTTGCAGACACTCGTTTCCGCCAACCTAATCTCTAATCCTGCCGAACCCAAAAAAGTTGTCATTCTGAGCGAAGCGAAGGACCAGCTTTCTCTGCCCTCTTCCGGGCCGCTCTCCGCGCCCTCTGCGTTTTAAGATCTTCAAACTCGATACCCACGATTACCCGGCTGCATCCGCCGCGAGCCCCCACCCTTCCCGTCTGGTTTGGCGGAAGGGTGGGCGCTTCACTCCAAAGCAAAAGGCGCGCCCACCGGCGCGCCTCTCGGAGTTTTTCTCTTTTTTTTACCCTATAAGTTTAGAATACCAAGTTGCGTAGGGTAAATGGGACAGGTTTTCCATATTTTTCTTCTCCCTTCGAATCACATAATTACAAGCGTTTCGTCTTCTTCGCCCTCTTGACAGGCCTCCTCGACCGCCGCCGCCGGCACCCGCATCGGCTTCACCAGCCCGACCGCCAGGAAGATTTCGCTTAGCTGATCGAGCGCGTCCGGTAGCCGGCGATGCACCGTTTTCCGGCAACACCCCAGCAGCCCCGCCGCTTCCTCATACGAGAAGCCCTGCAGGATCACCCGTGCAATCAGCTGTTGCGCCAGCTTGTCGAGCTTGCTTAAGCAGCGCTCCACGTCATGCACGAAGATCACTGTGTCCTCGAAGCTCGATATGCCGTACGACGTCACATGCGTGCGGAAAAATTCCTGCCCCAAAATCGACGGCAACCTCCCCATCTCCACCGACATGCGGAAAAATTTCCGCAGGATCGCCGTCGTCCGGTCCCGGTACAGGCACAGCTCCGGATTCCTCCCCGAATCCCATGCCTCCTCCGACCAGTCCACCGACGCTGCCAGAAACCCGATGGCGGCCGTCATGCGTTGCCTCCCTCGCCGCAAAAGGCCGTCAGCTCCGCCAGCCGCCCTTCCAGTTCTTCCACCGAATTCACCGCCACCACCACCCGCTTGCGCTTCGGCCGCGGCAACACTGCCATCTCCGGCGCGCACTCCGGACAGTAAATCCCTTCGTCCCCGGTCGCGCGAAACCACAACCCGCCACACCGCTCGCAATACTTCAACTCCACCGGTATCAATACATCGTCCAAAGTTTCCATAGGATTGCCTCCTGAAGACAGTACTTAGTACCTGGTACCTGGTACCCAGTACTCAGTCGTCAGTTCTCCCCACTCCAACTGAGTACTGAGTACCGGGTACTGGGAACTGAGTACCGAAATAAAAAAGCCCCGCGCCGGTTTCCCGGACACAGGGCTCGTTTCTCTTACGATGACCTGCTTGCGCTATTTAGTTATGAATCTCGAACTACTTTCCGATTCCAGATCTTTCCGAACCGATCTGGCCCCAAGCCTTTCCCGTGACCTGTCACCTAGACCTGAGACCTAAGACCTAAGACCTGAGACCTAAGACCTGTGACCTAAGACCTGTGACCTGTCACCTGCTCTACTCAGGCCTGCTCCTAAAGTAGCCCTCCTCGTAACCGGTCTTCAGCACGCGGCCATTCTGCACCACCACGCTGACCCGGCCCGTAAAATGAATGGCGGATAAAAGTTTTTCCATCGAGGCCGACAGCAGCTCCGAGCATCGCACCTTGCGGCGAAACTCCCCAAAGCTCCTCTCTTCATCGATGGTTTGCACCAATTCCATGATGACTCCGAGCAATACCACATATGAGCTATAAATGCTGCCTAGCCTATAGCTCCCCTCTCGGGAAGTCAAGAACTCTATTTCCTTTCAGATGTTGTACTTGATCAGTCAATATCCCCACGCTATAAGCTTGTGCTATACTTTTTTCATGAAATTCAAGGCGCTGCAGGAAAATCTGCGCAAAACCCTCTGGGACCGCATCGAAGAAGGCGAGCTCACCGGATTGCGTCTGGCGCAACAGACCGGATTCAAGCAGGCCCACATCTCCAACTTCCTCAACCGCAAGCGCGGTCTCAGCCTCGAAGGCATGGACAAGGTGCTCAACGTGCAGCACCTCTCCGTCCTCGACCTCATCGAGCCCACCGAAGTCAACAAGCGCGCCTCGATCCTGCCTCCCACCGAAGATGAATTCGATAACGTGCTGCTCGTCGACGGCGGCGTCGCCGCCAAAGAGCCGCTCATCATGAGCATGAACGTGCGCGAGATCCTCAAGTTCAAGAAAAGTTTCCTGCGCAAGATGCGCCCCGAGCTCGAAGGCGACCGCGAAACCTGGGAACGCTTCGTCATGATCCGCGCCGACGGCCGCGAAGGCATGAGCATGTACCCGCGCCTGCTCCCCGGCGCCACCGTCCTCATCGACCGCCACTACAATTCGCTGAAACCGTACCGCAAGGGCGAGTTCAACATGTACGCCGTCGCCAAGGACGGCGACTGCACCATCAAGTATGTGGAAGTCGCGGGCCAGCACCTCATCCTGCGCCCGCACAATCAGGCCTACCCCATCGAGGTCCTGACCATGGAAGAAGGCAAAACCGCCGCCGACTATCTCGTCGGCCGCGTCTGCTACGTCGGCATCGAAACCTGACGCGCAAGCTCCCACCCACCAACGCACCCCGCCGTGCTCACTGCCTCAACCGGAAGGTTAATGCGTGCAATCGCGATCTTGCACAACGACCGTCTGCCCACTGCCCACCCCGCCGTATTCATTGACCTGCCCCGTCGTAGACTCTAAGATCACTGCCTATCACGATCATCGGCCAAACCATCTCGCACTACTGTATTCGCCTCCAAATCAGAACGGATTTATAAAAACTGTTTTCAACGGAAAGGTCTGTGATGAAGATGCCCGTCCGATCCTGGACTTTGCTTCGGCTGTCACTCTTGATTGCCGGTCTTCTTTTTTACTGGCCCCAGCATGTGTTGCGTGCTGTTCGAGCAGCAGACCAGTCCCCGGCGGATGAGATTGGTCCACTCTTTCCCGTGGTGGAACATGGCAAGTGGGGCTACATCGACAAGACCGGCAAGATTGTCATCCCGCTCCAGTACCATTTTGCTTACCGCTTTTCCGAAGGGGTAGCTTGGGTTGAGCCGTGGCCCAATCGGGTCATGCTCATTGATAAAACCGGCAAGATGGTTGCTATGACGAAGATATATAGCTTTGCCCTTCCATTCAGTGAAGGACTAGCTCTGGTGGTGGTGCCCGGGGAACGAGGCCCTGGCTATATCGACGCGACCGGCAAGATGATTGTTGCGCAGGATGACAGCCGAAAGGGTGCAAACTCATTTCGGGAAGGGCTGGCACCCGTGAAGGAAGACGGCAAATGGGGTTACATCGAGAAGACAGGCAAAATGGTCATCTCGCCTCAGTTCTCAGAGTGCGGTCAATTTGTCGAAGGGCTCGCGGCCGTGAAGGTCGGTAAAAAATGGGGCTACATCGACAAAACCGGCAAGATGGCTATCCCGGCTCAATACGACGTGGCTTATGTTTTCACCGAAGGTTTGGCGGGAGTGAGGGACGGTGAAAAATGGAGTTACATTGACCCAGCCGGAAAGGCAGTCATCTTGCCACAGTATCCCGAGGTCTTCGGATTCTCGGAAGGACTTGCCCAGGTAAAAGACGGCGGGAAATGGGGCTACATCGACAAGACCGGCAGAATGATAATTCTGCCGCAATACGATGACGCGCAGGAACATTCCGAAGGGCTGGCGGGGGTAAAGAGCGGTGGAAAATGGGGCTACATCGACAAGACCGGCAAGCTAGTCATCCAGCCGCAGTATGACAAGGTCTCGGTCTTCAGCGAAGGGCTGGCGAGCGTCGAAGTCGGGAAGAAAATGGGCTACATCGAAAGGTCTGGGAAGTCGGTCTGGGCACCAACCAAGTAGATAACCCAGACTCTCATCGCCCGACAAAAGCAAGTTTGGGACCAACGAAGAAGTCGGTCACAGTGAAATCTGGTTTGTTGGCGAAATCAGGCGCTCTGACAAGCTGGCTCCGTTCGTTCGCCAAAACCGAGGTAAATTGGTGAAATGGTACGTTTCGCCAACTACCCTGCTATCTTTACCCAAGATACCTTGGGAACTGTTATGAAGATCGGCGTTGTTGTACTCATACTGATTTTCTGTATTTCTCATCTGGCTACAGCTCAACAAATTACTGGCAGCGTCTGCATTCCAGCAAGGGCCGACGATCCTTTCTGGAAAGAACCACCGACTCTTCCCAACGGGCAAGTCAATTCACATGGGCTAAGGGTCAAAATTGACAAGAGGCCAGCGGTGGCGTGGCCCGACCGAAAGAGTTTTAAGATCGACGAACTGGATACGAGCGAGCGTCATACGCTGCTCGTACTCAGCTCACATGACAAACCAATTGAGTCCGTCAGGTTCAGGTTTTCGGAATATAAAAGCACTGAACTTTGTATGACCTACGACGGATACCAAGGCTTAGGATTGCAAGAGGCGACACGAAGAACGCCGTGGTGCAAATGCCACTGAGTCAGCGGCTATCCGACTTGGGTAACCTGGATACCCGACGCGCGTCGCTATAATGTCCGGGACGTTCCGGCCTCCCGAACTTTTCAGCAATCGAGTCTGCGTTGGTGACTACCCGAATTCCGCTTG
>Ga0307478_10000205_pt1 | contig 69251 bp, 58 predicted proteins | sample atmos_gasesECM4C_2_FD_203713 | JGI IMG/M metagenome (GOLD analysis project Ga0307478, IMG submission 203713) | Hardwood forest soil microbial communities from Morgan-Monroe State Forest, Indiana, United States - atmos_gasesECM4C_05 | ecosystem: Environmental > Terrestrial > Soil > Temperate...
CAGCGAACGTCGCCGCGCGAAGAGCCGGCGCCGCCGAAGGAGCAAGGGTTGAAGGCTCTGGTGCGCGGCTTAAAAGATGAAGCGGAGATGGAAGCGATCGCGGACGCACTGGAAAAGACGCGCTGGTGCCGCAAGGACGCCGCGAAAATGCTGGGGATCAGTTACAAAGCGCTCCTTTACAAGATGCGCCAATTCAATTTGGATACGCCGCGGGTCCGCAAAGCGCCCTCGGCAACGCCCGTGGAGGAGCACCGCTCGGTCGTTGGAACGCGGCACGACTAACGCGGTGACGCGCTAGCGCACCCGAACCGATAGGGGCGAACCAGGCATAGTAGTCATGTGGTATCAGATTCAAGGGAGAATGCAAGTTAACAAGGAAATACCGGCAAGCGCAAATCTCGTTTCTCCGACATGTTCGTCAACGTGCTAGTGGAGTTTGTCGTCGAGTAGTTGGGAGGGGGGATGACGGAACGCCGCACGGCCCGACGCTATGAGCTATCCTTACCGATCATGATCCGGATTCCCACAGAACGGACACCGGATTCGCTGCAAGGAAAGACACGCGACATCTCTACCCGCGGCCTTTATTTTGTAGTAGATCTGAATTTGGAATCCGGTTCTCAACTGGACATCACCTTGACTCTCCCCAGCGAAATAACGCACGGCGCTGAAGTTTTTGTCCGAGCTTTGGGGAAAGTCGTGCGAGTGGAGCGGCGAATGGACGATGGCAGCTCCCGGATGGGCGTTGCCGCGGTCATCGAAAGATACGATATTATTCGAGGAGAAGCTGCTCGAGCCTGAACCAAGGTTTTTTGGCCGCCTGTATGTGCAGTCCAACTTGACGGTTTATAGTTCTCTTTTCTTTCATTTCATCGCCCAGGTCTTTTGAGGCCAGCGCTCTTCGAATTCCTGTTGCAATCGAGGGTAAGTTGGGCCTACTATCCGGCCAGAGTGTCCCGCGGAGGGTCCAATGAAAGTAGCGGATCTGATCGGGTCCCGCAAGGAAGTTTTCTCAATTACAGAAGTGACGAGTGTCCACCAAGCTGCCCAATATTTGCGCGAGAAACAGGTGCGCTCGGTAGGCGTGATGAATGCGAGCGGCAAGCTTACGGGCGTTATTTCTCATAGCGATATTTCCGACAAAGTGGCCGCGGAAAATAAGTGCCCTGCCTGGATGAAAGCATCGGATATCATGACGCGCGAGCTGGTCACCGTAACGCCGGAAGTGACGGTGGAAGACTGCCTGCGATTGATGGAGGAAAACACGATATTTCATCTCATCGTGCTGGATGAACGGGGAGAGTTCTGGGGGATGCTCTCGGTCAGCGATATCTTGCGAGTGGTAGCGTCGGACGAGAAGGCACGCGCGGATTTGCTAGAGGCCTTCATATTCCCGCAAAGGTAGGTGCGCTTCAACAATTTGTTGACAGCCGAGAGCGTTCCCTCCTTTGAGCGTAACGCGGAATTTTTTGTCTTCTTTGCGCAATGCTTTTTCGCACCCCGCAAGGCTCTGGTAGCAAGAATGATGACCCTCCTTGCCGATCGGCCCGGCATTCACTTCCTTCACTAAATTCATTATATTCAACAACTTACAATGGAAACAGAAGAGGTCTCAGGTCTTTGTTCCGCAAAGGAGCGAGAGTCCAAGTTTGGTTCTAGATTTGCAACTAGGAAAACGTGAAAGTACCCGCGCGGAAACACGAAGGGATAACCATGGCTGTTTCCGATCGCGCCAACCTAAAAGCTCCGACAGCGGGTGGGCTGCCTCCCGAAGAGCTTATCTTTGGCCGTTCCGCGGCCATGATTTCCATTCGGCAAAAAGTGCAAAAGGTACTGGCCACCGATGTCCCGATCCTGATTCAGGGCGAGAACGGAACAGGAAAGGGACTGCTCGCGCACTACATTCACTCCCGCTCGGCATTGTCTTCCGGGGAGTTTGTAAAAGTCAACTGTGCCGCAATCCCGGGAGCTCTTCTCGAGAGTGAATTGTTCGGTTACGAAAAGGGATCATTTACGGATGCGCATACCTCCAAGCCGGGTTACGTGGAGATGGCGCACCGGGGAACTCTCTTTCTGGATGAGATCGCGGATCTGGATTTGCATCTGCAAGCCAAAGTCCTGCAGTTACTCCAAGATGGCCACTTCAGCCGAATCGGGGATAAGCAAGAAAGACAGGCCGAAACGCGCATCATCTGCGCGACCAATCGAGATTTGCAGACTGAGATCGAGGCCGGGCGCTTCCGGCGAGATTTGTTTTACCGCATTAATGTCATCAGCATCAAATTGCCGAGCCTGCGCGAACGGCGCGAAGACATCGCCTTGCTAGCGGATTACTTCCTAGAACAATTGAACAAGCGTTTCGAGCGCGATGCGCCCGCCTTTTCTGAAGAAAACATCGAGAGCTTGTCGTGCCGGGAATGGCGAGGAAACATTCGCGAACTCGAGAACGTGGTTGCGCGATATGCGATTTTGGGTTCGCTCGATACCGGGGAGCCAGAAACGCCGCGACGCTCCTCGGCAGCTCCTTTCCGAGCGGCTCCTGACGGGACCATTCCACTGAAGCGAATTGCCAAGCAAGCCATCCGTGAGATGGAAGGAACCCTGATACTCAATGCGCTGCGTGAAAACAAATGGAACCGCCGAAAAGCGGCGCTAGCGCTGCACATCAGCTACCGGGCGCTGATTTACAAGATTCGGGAAGCGGGGCTTTCACCAAAAAACAGCCGTAAGGCCCCTAAAGAACAAGTCTCCGCCGACAAAGAAGGAGATCGGCCTAGGAAAATAGTTGGAAGGAAGGAACCTCTCGTGAGAGAGGGTCGCTAGATCGCCCGAGCGTCCAACGGTCAATTTGACCCGCTGCTTAGGGCTGAGTGCTCGTTGCCAGGTTCAAAGATCTGGTGGGCCACCGGCCAGAGGCTTGGGGAAACTGTGATAATCGCCAGGACATTTGTGGTAGCACTTTGCATAGCTCCCCCACCGCTCTCTGCTACAAAGGACACAAAGCGTCGTTGCCATAATCAATAACACACCAAGAATCAATAAGATACATCATCCTTTCCGCTTGCTTGTCGTCCGTAATAGTGGAACCTGGCTTGCTTTACTACACCTTGTCTGAAATTTTTTGACCGGGCGGGGAAACACCTGGAGGTAGGTCTTGAACGAGCGACCGGTCCTCACCATTTATGCCGATACGGCGCCTAAGATAGAGAATGGAAAGTACTTAGGTCGGTTGTGGCGCCGCAAGTCGCGGATCATGCTCCTTTGGCTGGGGGTTTCCGTTTCGACCGCGGTGGTCGCCATGCGTCTGCCCAACGTCTATCGAGCGGAAACCACCGTGCTCGTCAATCCGCAAAAGGTCAACGAAAATCGCGCGTCCACAACTGCGCCCGAAAGCGCCGGCTGCCGGCCCTCCACGCCCTGTCGAGAGCTGATTTCGCCGACGCAATTCGCTCAGCTTGTGGATGAGCTGAAAATGTATCCCGAGTTGCGCGGCAAAGTTTCTACTCTAGGTCTCGTAGCACGCATGCAGAGCGCCACGGCCATCGCATTTCAGGATTCCGGCCATCCGCGTTTGCCATTAATGCACATTGCGTTTACCGATACCGATCCAGACCGCGCCGCGCGAGCCACCAATCGCATCGCATCGTTGTTTATCGACAGAAACATCAAGGCCAGAGAACAGCAGATCCAGGAAACATCGCAGTTGCTGGAGAGCGAACTCGGGGAGACTAAAAAGCAACTCGAACTGAAAGAGCACGCTCTAGGGGACCTTACGAGCCGCAGCGTCCAGGAGCTTCCCGAGTCCAAGCAACACTACGTGAAGGCCGTGGATACTTTGCGGAATCAACTGCGGAACAGCCAAGAACGGGTTGCTGGCGACCGCCACACCAAGGGCAACCTAGAATCCATGGCCCGCAAAATTGCACCCGCCACTGATCTCCACGCGCCGCCTTCGGATCCCAATTCACTCTCCCAGGCGCGCCTCGCGAAGCTGGAAGCGCAGATAAAAGACATGCTGGTTCGCTACGGTCCCAATTATCCGGACGTCCGGAAGCTGCGTAATGAAATCAACCAACTCAAGGTCAAAGTCGAGAGCGAAAAATCTGTTGGAGATGCCTCGGACCATCAAGGGGGCACGCCACCAGCACCAGAAAAGCGCAATCCCGTCGTAGAGGCACAAGTAAGTAAACTGGATCAGGATATCGAGGATCAGACCAAGGCGCAAGCCAAGCTTCAGAAGCAAATTGACGATCAGCTTGGCAAGTTCGAGCAAGCGGCCGCTTTTGAGCAGCAAATTGCCGAACTCACGCGCGACACCGATTCGCTCCGTACCCGCTACAGTCAGTTGCAAGAAAAGAAGCTTTCCGCGCGGATGGCCGGCGAACGGGAGCTCGCTAGCGCCGGCGAAGAGTTTAGAATTATTGACCGTGCGGTTCCACCCGAGAGTCCCCACGGCCCCCGGAGAACCATCATAATTATTGCTGGCGTGCTCCTAGGACTGCTCTGCGGCATTGGCGGCGCCTTTCTTGTTGAGATCAGTGATAAAACCGTCCGGAACGAACGCGAAGCAGCGCAAATTTTTGGAACAGGGGTCCTGGCCGGAATTCCCAGAATCACCACCTTGCGGGAACGGGCCTGGGCGCGCTGCCGCATGGCCAGCTTGACGGCCGGAACCGCTGCTGTGGCGTCGGCTCTTGGCTTTCTAATCGCGAAGCTCGTAGTCTAACTTTGAAATGTATACGACTTATTACAATCTTCGCGAACAACCCTTCCGGCTAACGTCGGACCCCCGGTTCTTTCATCTTGCGGAACCTCACGCCGCTGCTCTGGCCACCCTTGTCGAGGCGGTCATGCGCCGCAAGGGATTCGTCTTGATGACCGGTCCGATTGGAACTGGAAAGACGACGGTTGTTCACACCGCCTTGCAGATCCTCACGGAAAGAGCCGCGACCGGGCATCCCATTTCTTCGGCATTCATTCTCAATCCAACTTTAAGCCGCGACGAATTTCTGGAAATGATCCTCACCGAATTTGAAATTCCTTGCACGGCGACGAGCAAGCCAGGGCGTCTTTCGGCACTCCAGCGGATGCTCCTGGAAACTCAGAGGAAGGGCGGCACATCGGTCCTGCTGGTGGACGAAGCTCATCTTCTGACCCCTGAACTTCTCGAAGAGATTCGCTTGCTGAGCAATGCGGACACTTACCAGGAGAAGCTTCTCCAAATCGTTTTGTGCGGCCAGCCGGAACTCTTGGGCATCTTGAGCAGGCCAGAGCTGCGCGCGCTCCGCCAGCGAGTGGCCAGCACTTGCTCGCTCCGGCCACTGAGCTTCCCGGAAGTTCGCGCCTACATTGCCGAACGGCTGCATTCGGCAGGGCTTCGCGGGGCAACTTCCCCGTTTCCGAGTCCGGTCCTCGAGGAGATTTTCCGCCTTACCGAAGGCGTTCCCCGGTTGATCAACCTGCTTTGCGATGCTTGTCTGGCCCTTGGCTGCAGGGCCCATCGCCCGGTTCTCGATCTGCATATCTTGGGGGATGCTGCCGCCGAGCTGGGTCTCGAGGAAAAGCGCGTCGAACCGGTCGTAGGACAAACAAATGTAGTGGCTGGAAACGGTTCCGGAGCGAAAGAGGTCGCTGGAGACATGGTCATCGGTTCGGCACTGGATTTACTGGTCCAAGCCATGAAGAGGCGCCGCGCTCTTGCTCCCGAGGCAAATCAGATTCGTCCCGATATGAGCGTGAAGGAACAGGTCGCGGTGACGGTGAATGCCATCCAGGGGAAAGATCCTGACGGCGATCAGCTCATTCAATCCGCCGTCACCATTTTGATTCAAGCGATGAAGCTGCGTGGCAGTTCCGCTGTGGAGTTATAAGTGAGCAAGTTCTTCAATGAAACGCAGAAAGCCCATCAATGGGCGCAGCAAAAGCTGTTGAACCAGGATCTGGACGTCCGACAGATGCTGGAGGCACTCAAGCAAGGGCCGGCTATCGAAGTGCCCCGCGTTGGAGCGCGTCTCCCCCAGTACCGCCAAGTGGCCCTGGGAAATGGAAATGCCGCGCGTCTGATTCTCCGACAGGACGACTCTTCGAATGCTGCTTTACAGGCCTACCGCGGTTTGCGCACCAAGCTGGTGCGCGCGCAGTCGAAATCCGGTTTACGCTCCATCGCCATCACCAGCTCTTTACCCGGCGAAGGCAAAACCCTCACCACCTTGAACCTTGGATTGTGCTACGCGCATCTTCCCGAGCAGCGCGTCCTGATAATCGATGGTGATATGCGCACCCGCGGGCTTAGTTCCATGATCAACCATCCAAGCTCTCCGGGGCTTGCAGAAATTCTTTCCGGCGACGCGGCCCCCGACGAAGCCATTGTGGCGACGAATCAGAAAAATCTGTTCATTCTTCCGGCCGACACCGTTTCTTCGCCTTCGCCGGAACTCTTCACCGGGACGCGCTGGCAGGAATTTCTCGGCCAGTGCGGCGGAATGTTCAAAGTCATTCTCATCGATGCCCCCCCCATTCTGCCTCCGGCGGATTTCGAGCTGATCACTGCGGCCTGCGACGGCATTGTCATGGTTGTGCGAGCGCATCACGGTAAGCGGGAAACGCTCCAGAAAGCTGCGAGCACACTCGACAGAAAGAAACTTCTTGGCGTGGTATTCAACGACACGGAGGTCAGCTTGAAAGACTGCGACAGCGACGAGTAAAGCTATGGATATGGCAAGAGCTGACGTGAGTTTTCAAAAGCGTTTCCGTTGGTTTCGAAGTCGGGCCCGACATGCACCCTGTTCAGCGTCCCCTCGAAGGGGAAGTTTGAGGTAAAAACGAATGTATCCGAATCTAAAATTACAGCTTTTCAGAAGCTCCGTGCGCCAGAACTTTCTTGCGCGCGAAGTGGGCATCGACGAGAGCGTCTTGAGCAAGATCATTCACGGCTATCGTGAGCCTTCCAAAGCGCAGCGGCAGTTGCTGGCAAACTATCTCGGAGCGGAGGAAACCTGGCTCTTTGAAAAATTCGAGATCGCCTCGCCGGCGCGCTCGGCGGGCAATCACGGGTCCCCTCAGGAAATCAAAGAAGACACCACTTAGCCTGCAAGCCGCGCTTCCCGCGATTCCCCGATGGTCTCGCCCGTAATTGTGCTCTCGTTCCGGAGACTGAAGACCGCGATCCCAAGGCTTGAAAAGATGAGTTATCTTGCGCTTCTCTACAAGATTCGTGAAGTGGCAACCTCGCCGGAGTCGCGTAGAGATGAGAAGGGATAAGATTTTGCCACTTAATGGAAGGAAGTGGGGACTATTCTAGCAATTGAGCCGCGAAATTTGCCTACCAAGTGAACATAAGAGCTGTATTATGAATAAGATACGGTGCAAAACGTCTTGTTAAGACCTTGCGCCCTCCTGGTAGCGCAATTGCACCTTCAAATTCAGAAGTTTCACGGGCCCCGATTTAAGGGAGACTTGGCGGTCGCCAGGGCAATGGTCCATTCATGAGCCCCGAAATCAATCATATGTTGGATTCCTACGCCAAGACCGGTTTTGTCTTTGGCCAAGGTTCCGCCATCCAAGCCGTGAACGCCATGGTGGCCGACATTGCGCGTACCGATATCGCCGTTCTTTTGATTGGAGAGAGTGGCAGCGGTAAAGAAGTCTACGCCAGACTTATTCATCGTCTCTCCGGCCTAGAAGAAACGCAGTTAAAGAAAGTTAGTTGCGCAACACTCGATCCCGGCCGCTTTCTTGGGCAGGTGCAGGATTGCTTGCGAACCGGGGCAGAAGACCACGCCGCGGGCACCTTGTTTCTAGATGGAGTCGAGGAGCTCGACCTAGCCTGCCAGCGCGTGCTGCTCAGCTTGCTCCCGGACGGCGAGCGGAACGGGAAAACTGGTGAGATGACCGCCCGACTGATCTCCGCCACTACCCACAACCTGGAGAAGGAGACCGCAGCCGAGCGCTTTCGCCGGGAGCTGTATTTCCGAATCAGCGGAGTGTGCCTCCGCCTGCCACCGCTGCGCGATCGTAAGGAAGACATTCCGGCACTGCTGGAATGCTTTTTAACCAGACATGCCGCGGTGTTGAAGAAGACGGCTCCGGTTTTGAATAGTGAAATGATTGGACTTCTCGCCTCCTATAGCTGGCCGGGGAATATTCGCGAGCTAGAGAATGTGGCAAAGAAAATTGTGGCTGTCGGAGATGCCCAGGTGGCGCTCGACGATCTGCGAGCCGCGCCCCAGGAGCTTCCGCAGGTGAGTGGCGGACCGCGGGTTTCGTCACTCAAGGTGGCGGCTCGAGCTGCATCGCGGAAGACGGAACGTGAGCTGATTCTGAAGGCCCTCGAGCGCACCCAGTGGAACCGCAAGCGCGCCGCTCGAGAATTACAGATCAGCTATAAAGCCTTGTTGTACAAAATTAGGCAAACTGGCGTACGCGTATCGGAATCTGAGGAGTAGTGGGAGGATGCTAATGAATTTCTCAAACGACCTGGTTCTGGCAGCTTGGCTGGCTTTTGCTTTCGGGCAGCCGCAGGCAGTGCAAGAGCCGGCAACAACGGAAACAGCAGCTCATAAAGCGGAGGCGAGTGCGAAGTCTCCGACGACATCGCTGGGGACGTTGAATGATGCGGAGTACAAGATTGGTCTGCAAGACGTTCTGCGTATCGATGTTTGGAAAGAGGCAGAGGTTTCGCGGGCCGTTCCTGTCCGACCAGATGGAAAAATTTCTTTGCCTTTGCTGAACGATGTGCAAGCTGCTGGCTTGACGCCCACACAACTCTCCGCGGTCATCGCTGATGGCCTAAAAAAATTTATGAATGATCCACAGGTTACCGTGAGCGTATCGGAAATTAACAGTCGGCGAATCTATGTGACCGGGGAAGTCACCCGCGCGGGCGCCTTTCCGCTGCTGCCTAACATGACCGTATTGCAGGCGCTTTCGAGCTCCGGCGGGTTCACACAATTTGCCAAACTCAAGAACATCTACGTCTTGCGCTTCGAAGATGGCAAACAGGTGAAACTTCCCTTCAACTACAAAGATGCCGTCAACGGCAAGAAGCCTGAACAAAATGTCTTGCTGCAACCTGGCGACGTAATTGTAGTGCCATAAGGAAATTAGATGAAACCACACATACGAATTTTGGTAGGAGCGGCTTCCGTGGCAGCTCTCTTCCTAAGCGTTTCTTTGCTATCAGCACAGGAGGATGACTCCAGGCCAAAGCCTGCGGCCCGCGTGAATCCGCTGCTGATCGAAGGTTTGGGCGGACAGGATTCGAACGGCGATCCGGGGTCAACGAGCAACCTGAATCCGGATACCCTCCCCTTGACAGGCGTCGCGAATCCTACGCTGGGCACGCCAGGAATTCGTCACAGTTACTGGTTGCCAGGCTTCCAGTACGCAGATAGCATCCGGTCCAGCGCGCTGAACCAAGCAATTTCTTCGGGCTGGAATACGACCAGTATCGTCACCGGAAATTTTAGTCTGCTGGAATCCTGGAGCCGGGCCCAGCTGGCCGTGAACTATTCGGGGGGCGCAAGCTTTTCCTCGGACCGCGTACAAGGCACTTCTCAATTTCAACAGTTGGGTCTGGTAGAAACGGTCGATTGGGGGAGATGGCAGCTGCACTTCCTCGACCAGTTTTCCTATCTCCCCGAAACCCAGTTTGGCTTCGGCGACGGAACAGCTCTGTCCATCCCTGGCATAGGCGGTCCTCTTGCTCCTCCGCTGCCTGGTTTAGAGAGTAACTATGTGCCTAACCAAAGCATTTTCACGACGTTTGGCCCCCGTTACAGCAACGCCTTTGCAACTCAAGTGGCCTATACGGTCAGCCGTCGAGGATCAATCACGGCAGCGGGCACGTACGGCATCCTACGTTTTATCGAAGCAGGAAACATCGAGAGTAATAATGCAAGCTTTAATGCCGGATACGACTACGCCTTGACGAAAGCCGACACGCTCGGGGTCCAGTACCGCTTCAGCGGTTATCGCTATATCGGCAATCCACAAGCGATCAACGATCAAGTTGTCCAGTTCATGTACGGTCGCAAGATCACTGGAAGAATTGCTCTGCAACTGTTTGGCGGACCCGAGCTGACCGCACTGCGGGTGCCAGTTAACAACTCTACGAACAGAGTTTCGGGATCCGGCGGGGCCAGCCTCACCTATGCCTGGAATCGTGGGAGTATCGCACTGAATTATGATCATGGTATCAGTGGTGGGAGTGGAGTTTTTGCCGGGGCGAGCACCAATCAATTGCGGTTTAGCCTCGATCGGCAACTCTCCCGTGAGTGGACGGCGACTCTCAACTCAGGCTATTCCCGAAACGCGAGTGTTGTCGGTAGCGTTTCTTCACAGTCGTATAATTCTTGGTACTTAGGCGGTGGGCTGAGGCGACCGTTCGGACGAAATGCCAATTTTACGATCGGTTATGAAGCCCAAATCCAGACATCGAATCTAGCCGTTTGCGCGGCGGGTACCTGCAGCACGAACTTCGCTTTGCACCAGGTTACCCTCGGATTCCAATGGCATACTCGACCCTTCGTGCTGCGATAGGCATCATGGTTCGAAAACCTTGAAGCGTGCGGGTTAATTGTTTGCCCGAGGAGATGCACATAGCAACCGGGCACCATCGCGGCAGATAGCGAGACTCTAGAGACCATGTACAAAAGCTTTTTCGGGCTAAAAGAAAATCCGTTCAACGTCAATCCAGACCCGCGCTATCTCTTTCTTACCAAAGAGATCGAGGAAGCGCTAAGCGGACTGAAGTACGGCGTCCAGAATCGCAAAGGTTTCATTACTCTCACCGGTGAAGTGGGCACTGGAAAAACCACCCTCATCAACCGCCTTCTTGACTGGTTGCATCAACGGCAGGCAAGAACTGCCTTTCTGTTTAATTCCCGAATGAATACGAATCAAATGTTCGATTTCATTCTGGCGGAATTCGGTATTTCCTGCGACTCTAATACGAAAAGTCAGCAGTTGATGCGACTCAATCAATGGCTTCTCGAGCGTTACCGTGCCGGTGAAACTACCGTGCTCATCGTGGATGAAGCACAGAACCTGACCTACCCGGTGCTCGAAGAGATTCGGCTGTTGACCAACCTCGAGACATCTACGGAAAAGTTGTTGCAGATCGTATTGGCTGGACAGCAAGAGCTGGAAGAGAAGCTGTTGCTGCCACAACTCCGACAACTCCGCCAGCGCATTATGCTCCGCTGTAGGACGCGCCCTCTGACGAAAGAGCAGACCCACGAGTACATCGCCGAGCGGCTGAGGATCGCCGGAGCCTGCGGTGAGCTGATTTTCAGCCCCAAAGCAGTTGAAACGATCCATTTGTATTCCTTGGGCATCCCTCGCGTGGTGAATCTGCTTTGCGAGCACTCGCTCATCAATGCTTATGCTGAACACCAGCGACCAATCTCGCCCGAGATCGTTGAGGAAATCGCACATGAATTTCAGCTCGACGAGATCGAACCAACAGCACCGAAGGAAGGCACACGCGTCCAAGCAGATGTCTATGATTCGGAAACATTCATTCAGAACTTAGGAGAAGCGCTTTCGCGGTTCCGGACGAGTTCTCCGGGGGCAACAACGACCCGCGGAAAAAAGTAAGAAAGCGAAATTGCGACGCTTCGCCGTAGTACCCTAATCAGTCTGCTTTCTGCGGGCTGATGCGTGCAACCTTTTCCGTTTCTGCCAAACCTTCAATCCCGCTTAAGCCGCCACGGAATCATGGCGACGTATGGGTCTGCTTCGATGCCCATTGCCACTGGCTGGAAGTTCATCAACTGCCGCCCTACTCAGTGGAGCTGAATCCGACCGAGCGATTGTGGAAATACCAGCGCCGGACCGGAACTCATAATCGATACTTTCCGCGCAAGGAAGAGTTGACCGGCGCGCTGAGTCGCGTCTTCGGTGAGATGCAATCCTATCGGGAACTCATGCGCTCCTATTTGCAATCACTACCTGGATTATTGTGAGCGCTAGGTGAAGCGCATCCTCGGCGGAAGTTAAAGCTGCGCCAATCACCCTTTGAGGCCGAAGACTCGAAGCCATATTTTTCCGCAAACACCGAGCGCAACGTGTTCACGTGCCTTCAATCCTATGGTTTGGTTTTTGCAGGAGAAACTTGGTCACAAGTCATGCCGGGCCCTTCACAACTAATCCGCAGGCGGAGCGTTCCGAGGTCTACGGGCTCGCTCTTATCGGAACTGCTGATTGAAATCAGGACAGGAACGAAACCTGGCGCGGCAATACTGACTTTGCACGCCCCAGTTAATGTGGTTTGGAACTGGAAACCACCGCCTGCCTTGGAAGTCGTGCTCAGAGCTCTCGGCGCGTGTCCCGTCCGGGCACAACTCAACTTCACGGCAGCACTCGGAACCGGAGCATTGGCCTCGTCAGTAACGACGCCGCGAATGACTCTCGACTGCGCTGCGGAGGATCCAGCGGCGAACGGAATGAGCTAAATTAGAGCAGTTAGCGCGAATAGCTTCTTGGTTTTCGGAGACACAGAAGCTCCCTGACCTTCAATTCAGATACTTCTAAATTATCGGATTATTCACGATTTTGCTAGTGTGCCGTCCCGGAAATACGCTCCCATAGTCGCTGGACTTTAGCGAAGATCGAATCCGCCGTTGCGGTCCAGACGAACGGCTGCGCGTGGGTGTTGGAGGCATGGACATACTGACCGATTTTCTCGACGAGCTCCCTCACGCTGCGAAACGTTCCGCGACGAATGGCTTGTTGGGTAATGCGGTTGAACCAGATCTCTACTTGATTCAGCCACGAGGCATAAGTCGGAGTGAAGTGCACATGAAAACGCGGCCGTTGTGCCAGCCGGCGCTGCACTCGCGGATGCTTGTGCGTCCCGTAATTATCCACTATCACATGGACGTCCAGTTCTAACGGAACGTTCTTCGCAATCTGTCGTAAGAAATCCAGATACTCCTGATGCCGATGCCGCTTGCGGCATGGCGTGAGGACCGTGCCCTTGGCGGTGTCCAGCGCCGCAAACAGCGTGGTCCTCCCGTGGCGTCGGCGCGTCGGCTGGGTGCGTTCGAGCGCCTGAATCTGGCTCTTTTCATCCACGCACAAAACCACAGCATTTTCCGGCGGATGCAAGTACAGCCCTACAATATCTCGTACTTTACTCTACAAAAAATGGATCGCTGGACAGCTTGAAATGCCTCGGCCGGTGCGGCGCGATTCCAAAGGCCTGCCAGATGCGATGCACACTCGATTTCGACACGCGCGTCTCGGTGGCGATCTGCCGGATACTCCCATGCGTGCCATTTCCCGGTTTGGTTTCCAGGGTCCTGCGCACCAGTCGCGCCACGCGCTCGTCGCCGATCGTGCGTGGGCGCCAGGGGCGCAAGCTCATCATGCAGACCAGTGATCCCCTGCTCGAGAAATCGTCGGCGCCAGCGAGAAAGAGGCGCGCCCACCCGACTGGGCAGTTCCTAAGCGATGGCTTTAACGTGCACGACCAGTTCTGGGGGGAACCCGGGGGCGGCCGGGGCGTTCGGAGTCTTGCAAACCGGCCAGTCGTTTTTTGAAGAACCGTTTTCGCCAGCGGCTGACGATTTCGCGTCGCGTGCTGATCCGCTCGGCGATCTCGTCGTTCGCGAGGCCCTGGTGGGCGAAGAGGATCATCTTGGCGCGAGCGACCATAAAATATGGTAACGTATATTTATTGGCGCGTCGCTGCAACTCTTCTCGTTCTGGCCTGGTGAGGATTATATTGTACGGGCTTCTTCGCGGCAAGATCGTGCCCTCCCAGTTGGCAGCATAACAGGGAGGGCACAAAGTTCACAAATAATACGTTATCGTATTTATGAAGAAGAGCACTAAGTGATCAAGCTAGGACAAATTTGCGTCGCAGCGCGAGTCCCAATAACCCAATCGCCAAAAGGCTAAGAGTAGCCGGTTCAGGGACACTCGTTGGATAATCAACTGAAACGAGTAGGCCCTTGCCAAGGTCGTCCGAAGTGTCATATTTGTAGCCTACGTGACCGATGGTTAAGTCACCGGCAACTTGCACATTTGTCCAAGTCCAGGTTAATTTCCCACCGGTATCTGCGAAATCGCCCGATGCGGACGAGCAGATCTGACCGTCCTGGTTACCTCCCAGGCAGCCACCACTGCTCAGGGAAGAGTTGATGGTTGACCAATTGGATGTCGGGGCGGTTAGTTTGCCTGTCAGCAAATCCGTAGTCCCGATCTTGAAATCAACATTGCTTACATCAGTATAGCTCGGGCCAACTGATGTCGTGTCTAGGTTCAGAGTGACATTACACAGGTTGCCGTTACATACCGCCGTTAATGTGTAAGAGGAACCAAACCCGTCACTGGCGTTCGATGCCGAGATTGTGTCAGCAAAAACTGGGGCACAGCTCAAAAAAAGTACTCCTGCGAGAAGTATCATGCTAACTAAAGTCAGCCGCTTCATCATGAATGAAATGCTCTCCTATACTGCCCAAACAGACCGCCCCGCCAAGGACAACGGAATGTCCAGTTGAGACCTGTGCAAGTGGACTGCCATGAAAATCAGTCTTGTCAAATCACTGCGCTATAACTTCATAAGACACTTATTGTCAATAACTTGGCGTCGGATTGGGTCTGTAAAGTCTACCGGCGATTCACCCCTTCGTCCGGCAAGCGGAACTAATGAGTCCCTCCCGGGGCTAGGATGCGGCAGTAATGTTCCTTCTCTTGAGCTCTGTGGGTCAGCTGGACGGTGTCCTGAAGTCTTGAAAATGGCCCCCCTTCCGAGCATGCTCATGTCAGTCAGTGGTGTGGAGACACTCCGGCAGGAATTACCAGCGTTAGAGATAGAAATACCTCCGTACCGAGGTACGGAGGCAGAAGCAAAATGGGAATCTAGGGAGAACTAAGCTAGCCGCTGCTGGTTACGCCGGGTGAAAAGAAACATCGAGACGATTCCGATCAGCAAGAGAACGACGGTGGCTGGTTCAGGAGTCTGTACGATGAATTCTTGGACTTGACCATTGTAGGCGAGTGTCCCTGTGTTGGTGATAATGATAAAGTTCTCAGGGTTGATTTGGCCGTAATTAGCTGCTGCCAGATTCAGCCACTGTGCTGTGGTAATACCATCAGCATTAGCGAAATTCGTGGGCTCCGCCCCAGGAGTCATAAGGTCCCAGAGCGCATATTGCAGGCTGACGTAATCCCCTGAATGGGAAGCGAACTGAGTTACGAGCCAAGCGGCTTCTTCGTACAGAGTTTGCGGGTTCGTGCTGCCGAGATGGGGGTTGACGGAGCCATTCCCGTAGCGCGTATTCGAGAAATTGTCCGACGCCAGATCAGTCACGTTCGCATTCCAAACCTGGTTTATAGAAACTTCATTATTGATATCGACGCAAAACAAGGCCACGGTGTGAGCGCTGGACGTTCCGTAGTTCATTATCCCCGTGTACGGACTGACATAGTACACACCGTTATTCGCGCCATTCACACCAGTGAACTCCATGGTTGTCGCGCCGTCCGCCTGCGCCAGCGGTGTCATGATAAGGAGTGCAGCTAGAATCCACATTGCCTTCAAGAGCTTCATCCGGTTCTCCGTATTTACACTCGCGTATACATCGCTGCGGCGACGCTGACGTTGCTTGGAGCAATTCTGCTGCCAATGGCGTATCTCTGTATGCTATTGAAAATACAAGAGATAACTGAAAACAAGACATGTTGCACAGGCAATGTTTTTCTCATTGGGAGACATTCCGATGCCCTGCTTAGCTTTAGGTTTACAAGCGCCTCTACAGGCAGGTTCCTTTGCGGAGGTTAGAGGGCATCCGCGTGCGCAAAGACGGCCTGACTCCTTCGCCGAGCGGCCTATTCCATTCCCAAACGTTTGACGACTGTTGGTAGCCGAAAACCACCGCCACAGAAATGATCGCGATGTCCCCGTGGTGAAAGATTAATCCTCAGCGGAGACGGTCGATTTTCTAGTTTTCTGCGCCCGACGGCCATGGAAAGCTCTTTCCACTTTTGCCCTTGGGATTCCCTGAAGAGCGGAGCTTGGAGACCGTAGTTTTCGTAACATTAAGAAAAATCAGAGCTTAGTTGATGCCGAGGGGTCTGGTTATTTGGTCACAAAGGTGCGATCACTCCGTCATACAGAAAGTCGAAGGCCCTAAAGGCAGTTCAGCATCCCAGAAGGCCGTCGAGAGATTTCCCTATAGGAGACAGTCGGCGTAATCGGCCGGCGAGTTTTTCGATGAGAAAGTACTACCGATTCGTCGAAGGTTTTCGCAAATTCGCGAAGCAACGAATGACGTCAGAAGACGCCATTTCCCTGGCGAAGAGCTCCATTCAGAAGCGTGTAGCAGTTCGCGATGAGAATTTTTTGAACTTTGTCGAAAAAGGTGTTTTCCACTATCCCAGTAGCCCTTACCTGAAGCTGCTGGAAGCGAAGAAAATCCATTTCGAGGACCTGAAAAATTGGGTCGCAAAAGACGGGATCGAAGGATCGCTCCGTAACCTGGAAAGCGAAGGGGTGTATTTCACCGTCGATGAGTTCAAGGGCAAAGTCCCGGTGCTGCGCAACGGGGCGGAATTCTGGTGCAAGGAGGGCATGTTCGACAATCCCTTCCTCTCCTACGTATATGAAGTGCGAAGTGGGGCCACGCGCAGCGCTGGAACCAGAGTTCGCATTGACTTCGACTATCTGCATCAGAGGTCTCTCTACGATGCACTGTTGTTGAGCATTCATGGATGCCTGCGGGCCCCCATAGCGAATTGGTTTCCGGTGTTCCCCGGAGCACCCGGAATCAACTCCAGTCTGCGGTTTGCGCACATCGGTAATCCTGCTCGACGGTGGTTCTCGCAGGTGCCAGAGGACCGTTTGAACGTGAACTGGGAGAAGAAGTGGGGCACAAAACTGATCTTCACCCTCGGGAAATTGTATGGCTGCCCGCTGGCGGAGCCCGAGTATGTGCCACTGGATGATGCCCTCAAGGTGGCCAAATGGGCTGCCGACGCTTTGCAAGAGAACGAGCGCTGCGTGGTTTACACCTTTGCGGCTTCGGCGGTGCGAATTTGCATCGCCGCGGCGGACCACAACCTGAACATCAAGGGAACCAAGTTTCTAGTAACCGGCGAGCCGCTCACTGCCCAGAAAAGAAAAGAAATTGAAGCTTTGGGGGCCTCGGCGGTACCCGTGTACGGAATTTCCGAAGCCGGAGTCATCGCCGCGGGCTGCGGACAAGCGCACGCAGAAAGCGACCATTGCCACCTCTACAAGGACACGACGGCGATCATTTCGCACCGGCAAATTGTGCCGCATTCCGATCTCTCCGTTGACTCCTATCTATTCACAACGCTGCTCTACGAATCTCCCAAGCTTCTTCTGAATGTCGGCATGGGCGATTACGGCCATCTCTCGGAGCAGGACTGTGGGTGCACTTTCGGGCAAGTTGGCTTCAGCACACATCTGAGCGGAATTCGCAGCTACGAAAAACTGACCGGCGAAGGCGTGACCTTCGTGGACACCGATTTCGTTCGAATTATCGAGCGGGAACTGCCGGAAAGGTTTGGCGGCAAAAGCACGGACTATCAACTGGTGGAAAAAGAAGATTCCCGCGGGCTGACCCACCTGCAGTTGCTGGTGAGTCCGCGCATCGGCGAGATTCAGGAAACAATGGTTCTGGACCTCTTCTTGAATCTGCTCAAGCGTGCCGAAGATAGCCCGGAATCCTGGTCGCAGTCCGGCACGGAAATGTGGAAACAGTCGAATATGGTGCAAATTGTTCGAGAGTTTCCCATCGCGACCGCCAGCGGAAAGATCCTCCCCTTCTTTGTTTCGAAATCCAAGAGCGTTCCCAACGCGGAACGCAGTACAGCGAGCCAAAAAATATGATAACGGACAATAAGTCAGTTGTGACCTTGGTCGAAGAGAATTTGCCGCAGCCAAGGACCCAGACGCTTGGCGGAGTCGCACCAACGTACGCAAAGGAAGCCGGAACAGGTTTCCCTGCCAGAAGACTGCGAAGGCTGAGACAAAATGAGAGATTCCGGCGGTTAGTGCGCGAACATTCACTGGCGATTGATGATTTGATCTTGCCCTTGTTCGTGGTGCCGGGACACGGAATAAAACACGAGATCAACGCGATGCCGGGCAACTATCATCTTTCCATCGACAAATTGATCGAGGAAGTGAAAGAAGTTCGCGACCTCGGTATTCCCGGGATTCTCCTATTTGGAGTGCCTGACCCCAAAGAAAAAGATCTACTTGCCACCGGCGCCTACGCGCCCGACGGAATCGTTCAGGAAGCGGTTCGCGCGCTAAAGAGGCATGTACCCGAAGTGTTGGTGGTGACGGACGTCTGCTTGTGCGAATACACGCCGCACAGCCATTGCGGGATTCTCAACAACGGATACCTGATGAACGATGCCTCGAAGGAGGTGCTGGCGAAAACGGCACTCTCGCACGCGCAAGCCGGCAGCGACATGGTGGCGCCGGCCGCCATGCTCGACGGACAGATCCGCACGCTGAGAGAAATGCTGGATAGCGACGGCTTTGTGAATACGCCAATCATGGCGTATTCGGCGAAATATGCCTCGAAACTCTACGATCCCTTCTTCAAGGAAGGCACGCAGTCGGCGTTGTCGCATGGTGACAAGAAAACCCACCAAATGGATTCCAGCAACTCCAATGAGGCGATGCGCGAGATCGCCATGGATATCGAAGAGGGTGCGGACATCGTGATGGTAAAACCCGCGCTCTACTACCTGGACATCGTGTACCGGGCCAAGACGGAATTCCAAATGCCCTTGGCCACCTACAACGTGAGCGGTGAGTACGCCATGATTGACGCCGCAGCACAAATTGGCCGTCTGGATAAAAGGCTGATCATGATGGAAGCGTTGACTTCAATGAAACGCGCCGGCGCGGACATCATCATCACCTATTTTGCAAAGGCAGCGGCCAAGGAGCTTCAGTAGATACGCCCCCGGTTGCCCCCCCGGCTGGCTTCTGGCTTGTCCCTAAGCGGTAAAGGTCCACCACTGGTGCGGAATCGTGAGTCTGGAGAATGTTCAATTGCAGGAAGACCGTGAAACACGCGATGAGTGAAGAGCCCGGGCACCAGCAACCGACATGGAAATAGCGCTCATAGGGATCAGCCACCGTACCGCCAGCATTGAGCTGCGCGAACGCCTCGCGTTCCGCGTCGAGCAGGCTTGCGAGGCGGCCGACCAGTTGCGTGCCCGCGGAATCCTAAAAGAAGTGGTCATACTGTCCACCTGCAACCGCACAGAAGTCTACGGGATCACTCGTGAGCGCACCGCGGACAGCTTGGGTGCTATGGAGACCTTTATTGCGTCATATCACCAGGTCGCTCATCAGGAATTCAAGGCCGCACTATATCGATATACGGATCGCGAGGCGGTACGCCACCTTTATCGCGTGGCAGCCGGGCTGGATTCCATGCTGTTGGGCGAATCGGAAATTCTTGGCCAGGTTCGAGAAGCCTACCGCGTGGCGATGGACCATGGGGCCACCGGAAGGGTGCTGAACCGCCTGTTCCAGTCGGCGCTCGAAGTCGGGAAGCGCATACGGACTGAAACACAGATTGGCTCGAGGCCCATGTCGGTGGCATTTGCGGGAGTGAAGCTGGCGGAAGGGGTCTTACGCGGACTGGAGAACCAGCGTGTGCTCATAGTCGGAGCAGGCGCGACGAGTGAGCAAGTGGTGAAACACCTTTCTGACCGAGGTGTTCCGCAATTCCGGATTCTGAACCGCACCCTGGAAAACGCTAAGGCCTTGGTGGCGCGCTATGGCGGCGAGGTTTGGCCCTGGGAAAAGCTGCCCGAAGTTCTCGACTGGCCGGACCTGATCGTCAGTTCGGTCTCGGCTGAGGAACCCGTCCTATCTCGGCAAATGGTGGAAGCGGCCATGGTCGCCCGGGGAAATCGCCCCTTGATGATCATGGACCTGGGTGTTCCACGAAACGTTGCCGTGGACGTGAAAGAAATCCCCAACGTGCGCTTAAGTGATATCGATGGCCTGGCGGAAATCGTCGCGCAGAACAAGAAGGCTCGGGAAGAAGAAATCCCTCACGCTCATGCACTCATCGGGGATCAGATCGACAGTTTTAGGCGCTGGCAAGCGGGCGTGGCAGCTTGTTCGGTATTCTCTGAGCTCCGGGCGATGCCCGAGCACAAGCGCGAAGCACTGCTAAGAAAGCATCTTGCCGGCATGCCTGATTTGACGGAACCGGAGCAATTGCATTTCACCGGCTTGCTTGAAATGTTCCTCAAGGGCACGAGAAAAGACCACTTGGAATATTCCCACAGTGAAATCGAGATGCAGCAAAAATCCTAGGCCGCGTTGCCGTCAAAGACCGCAAAATAGGCAAACTGGCGTTTAGAAACTTCAGGGAAGCTGACCGGCCTGTTTTGCGAGCATCAGGTGTTCTGTCAGATCTATGGACCTTACATGGAGCGCCCCTACTCGGCCCGCTGGCGTCGTCAATTTTGGGAGTTTGTCTACGCTCTTAGTGCGTTGCCCCGACAACCTGAAACTCTGAAAACGCGTGCCTCGGGCACCCGCATTTCAACAGACTCTCGTTACACCCTTTGCTTGTTTTTGACTCTCATTAGAAGAACCAGGCCCCAGAATTCTTGTGTCCGTTGATGAGCGACCCTTTAAACTTCTTTTAGCGGACAGGACCCACTGGTCGCGCTCATGGACCTACGAATCTTCATCGATAAACTCCGGGAAGCGGGCATGCTCGGTCAAATTGACCGCCAAGTCCATTGGAAATATGAGTTGGGGGAGATGACCAGAAGCGAGTTGAGGCCGCTGCTCTTTAAACACGTCAAGGACTATCCGGGACACCAAGTCTTCACCAACGGTTTAGTTCAAATCGGTGCCATCGGGCTCGCGCTTGGCGTTGCAGTGGGGAGCAGCCGCAAGGAGTTGATCCGCCAATTGCGGAAGAGAATGGCGACTCCAATCGCTCCCACGCGGCTTGCGAGCAGTACGATTTTCGAGAACATTTTTGAAGGGGAAGAAGTCGATCTCCTGAAATTGCCCGTTCCCCACTGGAACAAAGCTGATGCTGGCCGATACATTGGGACCTGGCACGTGAACATTAGCCGCGACCCGGAAACCGGTTCTTACAATCTCGGCGTGTACCGCATGCAAGTCTTGGGACCGAGACAAGCGACCATTAGCACCTCTTCGAAAAGCCACCTCGGAATACAATTCGCGAAAGCCGAAGCACGGGGGAAGTCGCTCGAGACCGTGGTGGCGATCGGGGTTAGCGAAGCCCTGTGTATCGCCGCTGCCGCTGGGTACCCGCGTGGAAAAGACGAGTACGAATTAGCCGGTGCGCTGCAGGGGAGAAGCGTGGATCTCCTTCGGTGTTCGAGTATCGACGTTGACGCACCAGCGGACGCGGAGATACTCATCGAGGGGCACGTTGTTCCGGGCGTGCGGGTTCTGGATGGCCCGTACTTTGACTATGCCGGCAAAGCCACATCAAACCCCAAGGCCTACTTGTTTGAGGCTACTCGGATGATGTTTCGAAAGAACCCCATCTTCCGCGGCGCAATTGTCGGACATCCGCGCGCGGAAGACCTGCAATTATTCTCGGTGCTTTCGGAAGTAGGGCTTTTTGATTTTCACGGTTCGCGACTCAGGAGAGCGCTGCAGATTCTGTTTTTGCGGGAAGGCCTGTTCAAAGCATTCCAGTTGGCGGGTCGAATCGGCCCGGAGATATTGCGAATGGGGCGATTTCGTGGCAAGGCCCCTAAAGACACCTGACCTAGGTGGTTGAGACCGTCAGGGAGTTGCTCGGCCGACAAAGTCCGATAGAGCGTCGGCCAGTGTCCGTAAAACCTCACTACCCGATGTGAGGATAGATCCATTTCCCAGCCCAGACCAGCGCTTGTTCGGGCAACATGGAAAACACCATTTTTGCGCATTTCATGCTCCAGTTGTCCGCGCCCGCCTCCCAAGACATCCCCGGAAACGTTTTGTGCACGAGCACGGATTGTTTCGCGCCGAAGTGGTCCTTAAAACGGATGAGCCCGGTGTTCGCAATTTCCGATCTGCCGAAATCGAACTGCGCGGCTCCCGTATTTTTGGCTTCTTCAATCGCCTGCCACAAAAGAAATGGCATGGTGCCTAGACTATGGAATCTCGCGTCACTCGCACCATACTTGAACAGCATGGTGTCCTTATAGCGGATCGAAAAGACCGCGCCGGCGAGTTCCCCCTTTTTGGTTGTCGCAACCTGTATTTTTGCATGCTCTCCTAAGCAATCCACAACATTCTGGAACCAGGCAAACGGTGGTGGTGGAAGCGATTTGCGGCGGCGCGTGAGGACCGACAATCGAAAGAATTTATGCAAGTGCTCTTCGGAGCGGCCCTCTTCATATTTCAAGCCTTCATGAACCGCCTTCCGAATCTTTCTCTGGGTGGAATCTTTGCTGAGGCCCCGGAAAAGGCTTGCGAGACTCGGCTGAAGATCCAAGCTATGCAAGACAAACTGCAAGCCATCCTTGAATTTCGACCAGTTGGCGAAGTTATGCAGAGCACCGGGAGGGCGAAGCTCGACGCTCGCCCATCTTCTTTCCGCTATGCCGCTGGCCAAAAAGGCCAACAAGGTCAGCAAATTTTCCTGGCCGGAAACCAAGGGCTCCGCGTGGTCGGAGAACGGTAGAGAGACAAGTCGGCGACTAACCAGCCAACTCTTCACGTTGCAAAAAACGACGCCATCTTCGAGCGGTTCACCCGGCCGGCTGGTGGTGAAAACCACGGGCTGGTACCCATAGGTGCGCTGCAGAGCTTCCAGCCAGCCAGGTGTGTGAAAAACGGAGGCGCGCGGATGCCGTTGCAGGAATTCCACCCAGCGGGAATCCGCAAGCGGATTGAAATCGTGGAATATAGATGGAACGGAAACACTCCCAGAAACGCTCGTTATAGCCCAAGAGTGGAGACGGTCGACTATGCTGCCAGCCCTTGGCTGGTAGCATTTGGTAGTCTAACCCATGACCTGATGATGAGCGCAAGCCCCGCCGTTTAGGGGTTTAGGGCTGAGGTAAGCAATGGTCTTTACCCTTCCCTGAAGGGACAGGATTCCTACGGACTCTCGCTGGTTTTGCGGGACGGCTTCGGCGGGTTCCTGGGCCGAGCGCCTTACCGCGCTGCTCGTATCTCCCGGGTCGTTACTTCCCGCGTGCCCCGCTGTAGGTCTTTCGACGAAAGGACTATAGCCCCTGGTGCCCTTCAGGGAGAGGCGGAGGTCAAAAAACGCTCGCCAACAAAGCCCGGGGAACCGCCGGCGGATCAACGGATTTCTCAGGCAGGGCGTGGCCCAACCCAGGGGGCTCGAAAACGGCAGTTCCCCATATAGAAAGCCTTTTTCCATACCCTGTTCATCAAGCAAACACTTCCCACTCTACTTTGGGCTCTAACGGTAAGCATGTGATAATAGAATAGATAGGAGCGGTTCGCATGGCTTCGGCGAAAGCTCGGCACTCTAAATGCCGGTAAATCGCTCCCTGGTTCTGCCGCGGCCAACCCCGCTCTGTGCTTTGGTATTCCAGGCTGATTGAAACTGCAAACTCTTAGGGGATTGCAGCAACCATGCGCAGAGGTTCGAAGAATTGTGCACGCGCATAAAGAGGAGAACTTATGAAGGGTGTTGTTCTTGCGGGGGGAACTGGAAGTCGCTTGAATCCCTTGACGCGTGTCACGAATAAGCATCTGCTGCCAGTGTATGACAAGCCCATGGTGTACTATCCGATTCAAACTCTTGTGAATGCGGGAATTGAGGAAATCCTGCTGGTGACTGGCGGGAAGAACGCGGGCGATTTTCTACGGCTGCTGGGGAACGGGCGCGATTTTGGCTTACGGCATTTGAACTACACCTATCAGGAAGGCGAGGGTGGAATTGCGGAAGCGCTGGGCCTCGCGGAGTATTTTGCAGCGGGTGAACCCACTTGTGTTGTTCTCGGTGACAACATCATCGAGAACAATATTTGTCAGGCGGTCGAGAATTTCAAGAAACAGAAAGACGGCGCCAAGATTCTGCTCAAGGAAGTGAACGACGCGAATCGCTTCGGCGTCGCAGAAATCCAGGGTAAGAAGGTTCTTGGCATTGAGGAAAAACCGAAGAATCCGAAATCCAATTACGCCGTGATTGGCATATACCTATTCGACGCTAGCGTTTTCCAGAAAATCCGGCGCCTAAAACCCTCCGGTCGCGGTGAACTCGAGATCACCGATGTCAACAACTTCTATGTGGAAGAGGGCAACCTGACTTATGAGATTTTGGATGGATGGTGGACTGATGCCGGTCAGTTTGAATCGCTTCTGCGGGCCAATAACTTGGTAGCCGAGACCGGCGCAAACAAAATGACCCAAGACCAGAAGGGCATACACATTAAAAAGGAAGTGCGCCGATGAAGTTGTTCGTGACGGGAGGCGCTGGATTCATCGGATCGAATTTTGTCCGCCTGGTGCTCGGCTTGAGGGAGGGTCACTCGATCGTCAACTACGACAAGCTGACCTACGCCGGTAATCTCGCTAATCTTGATGCGGTTGCCGAAAATTCCCAATACCGCTTTGTGAAGGGAGACATCTGCGACCCGCAGACCGTGGAAGCCGCGATGGCGGGTTGTGATGCCGTGGTGCACTTTGCGGCAGAATCCCATGTGGATCGAAGCATTTATGAGCCTGCACCCGTCATTCAAACGAATGTCACAGGCACATTCATTCTATTGGAAATCGCACGAAAACTTGCCGTTCATCGCTTCGTTCATGTTTCCACGGACGAGGTTTACGGGGATCTCGCACCAGGACAGTTTTCGGACGAAAACACACCCCTGAACCCGAGTAGCCCGTATTCGGCGTCCAAAGCCAGCTCGGACCTATTGGTGCGCTCCTACGTGAGGACCTACGGCTTTCCCGGAATCGTCACGAGAGCTTCGAACAACTATGGTCCGTACCAATTCCCCGAGAAATTCCTGCCTTTGCTCATTACTAATATTCTAGAGGACAAACCTCTGCCTATCTATGGCGATGGCCTGCAACAAAGAGACTGGTTGCATGTCGAAGATCATTGCCAGGGGATCCTGGCGGTTCTGGAGCGAGGGCAGATCGGAGAGGTCTATAACATTGGTGGCGCCGATATCGTGGAAAACCTGACCATGTCGAAGCGGTTGCTTGAGTTGATGGGCAAGTCTAGAAGCCTGCTGACCTATGTGAAAGACCGCCCTGGACACGACCGGCGTTATGCGTTGGACTGCAAAAAGATTGAAACCACATTGGGATGGAAACCGCAGATCCCGTTAGATGCCGGATTGCGCCAGACCATCGATTGGTATGCGAAAAATGCGGCCTGGATCGCCGGGGTGCGCGACGGAGCATACCGCACCTACTATGACAAGTATTACGAGAACAGAGACAGTTCGCTGAAGGCGCTCATTTAGCCTGGCCTCTCCCTATTTTGTTCCAGTCCTAGTGCAAGCTCTGGGTGTTGGTCCACGCGTTGGTTTTCCGGCGGACGGTGCTCGCCGCATCGCCGCAATCTCTTGCGCCCACAGTTCCCTCAGCCGGGCCGATCCTTCAAGCCATTGCGGACCTCGCCCGCGCATAGCGGAGGCTCGTCCAGCCGGTTTCCCCTAGCATTAACGTGCCCGCCGGCAACTCATAGCCTACTGGGGGATGAGCGTAATATAATCGAAGCTGATCGGATAGGCGGTGCTGGATGCATTCTTACCGGTTACAGTGAATTTGAATGGCTCACTGCCCGAAGTTAGCGTGACGGTCCCCAGATCAAATTCGCGCCAGCTTTCCGACTTCGCATACTCGTCCATTGCCGTACCGACGTTCGCCCCATTCACTGATAACTGCATCATTCCGCGATTCGCCGCATTTTTCGATCCCACCCGCACGTCGTATACACCGCTTAGGGGGACGTTCAGATTGACGGTAACGTTGTCACCCACCTTTGTGGCCTGCAAGATGGTCCCTGAATTGTCGGTGAAACCTGTCCAGGTAAACACTTGATAGGGCGGACCTGAACTCGCACCAGGTATGCTTTCTGTTTCGTACCGGATCGGCAAACTGACACCAGCCACCGGAGTGCCTGAGTACGTCCAGCCGAGAATGTCTGCCGTCTCCGTTACCCCTCCCGTGCCGCTGGTGAAGCCCACGTAGGCCGTCGGGCTTTCAATAACCGAGACCAAATTCAGCGGAGCAGAGGTCGAGAAACTCTTCCCCGTCGTCGCGTCGGTAATGGTCCAGGCCAGCGTTGTGCCGTCATAGGTCATATGCACATTGAAAACGTCGTTGCTCCGGAGGTTGATACCTGAACTGGTCATGTCCGTGGCAGGTATGGTTGGAGAAGCACCATTCGTATAGAGCCCCGTAGAATCGTTCCCTTCTCCATTGTTGTTGAAGTTGTCGAACTTCACGGCGATGCTCAACGGAATGCCCGCCGCCCCGCCAGGCTGCTGCGCCCCATATCCCAAACCGGGCCCATTGGGGCCGATCCTCGTCGGACTTGAAGTACCTTGAATCGTGAATGTCAGTCCTTCGCCTAGTGGATTCGTAAACTGGAAAGAAAAGTCGTTCGTGAATGTCTGAATATTTACCGGGGTAGAGGAAAATACAGAGCGGAATTCGGACTTTCCTCCATCAGTCAAGCGCAGGCGGTTTGACACAATTGTTGCACCGCCGTTCAGCGTAAGACCAGTTGCAGTGGTGAATCCGCCTGCGTAATTAAGCGAGGGAGTTCCGTTGAGTATGGTGTAGGTGGACGAAGCGACGTTACTATTACCGAAGCCTGTGGCCGCGGCCATGGCATTGATTGTTTCCGTTGTGCTCACTGCAATCGGAGCGCCGTAAACCGGGGACGCGGTCGTCGGCGTCGCTCCATTCGTGGTGTAGTAGATCACCGCTCCGGCTGTCGCATCCGTAATGGTCACCGTTTGCGCGCTCGCGTAGGTGCCACCGGCCGGACTAAACGCCGGCGTAGCGGCCAGCGGCAGATTGACGGTGTAAGTTGCAGAACCCACCAAACTGTTCGAGAAGCCCGTCAGAACAGCAATGGCTTGTACCGTCTCGGTCGAACTCACGGTAATCGGTGTGCTGTAAACCGAGGACGCGGTCGTCGGCGTCGCTCCATTGGTGGTGTAGTAGATCACCGCTCCGGCTGTCGCATCCGTAATGGTCACCGGTTGCGCGCTCGCGTAGGTGCCACCGGCCGGACTAAACGCCGGCGTAGCGGCCAGTGGCAGATTGAGGGTGTAAGTTGCAGAACCCACCAAACTGTTCGAGAAGCCCGTCAGAACAGCAATGGCTTGTACGGTCTCGGTCGAACTCACGGTAATCGGAGCGCTGTAAACCGGGGACGCGGTCGTCGGCGTCGCTCCATTGGTGGTGTAGTAGATCACCGCTCCGGCTGTCGCGTCCGTAATGGTCACCGTTTGCGCGCCCGCGTAGGTGCCACCAGCCGGACTAAACGCCGGCGTTGCCGCTTGGGGAGCCGCAGGACCGACCGGGACCAAAGTAATGTAATCGAACGCAACTGGGAAACCGGTGCTGGCAGCATTCTTGCCAGTCACGGTGAATTTGAAAGGCTGGTTGCCCGCTGCAAGCGTTGCGTTTCCAAGATCAAATTCGTTCCAACTGTCTCCCACGTTCGAGTACTCATCAACCGGAGACCCGACGCTTGTTCCGTTGATGGAAAGCTGCATCGTTCCCCGGATGGAGGTCCGCTTGACACCAACCCGAACGTCATAGGTTCCTGCGGCGGGAACATTGAGGTTAATGGTTACGTTGGCGCCCGCGGCGGAAGCCTGGAGGATCGTGCCCGTACTATCAGTGAACCCGGCCCATGACAGAACCTGGTAAGCAGGACCCGAACTCGTGCCTGGTAGACTTTCTGTCTCGAAGCGAACGGGCAGCGCAACTCCGCTTACCGCGTTGCCCGAGAAGGTCCAATTCAAAATGTCTTGAGTGGAAACCGTTCCTCCCGTCGCGCCCGTGAATCCCACATAAGCCGTTGGGCTTTCCAGAATTGACAGGAGATTGACTGGGGTTGCGGTTGAAAAACTTTTGCCTGTCGTTGCATCTGTGAGCGTCCACGCCAGGGTGGTGCCGTCATAGGTCATATGCACATTGAAGACATCACCGCTTTGGAGACGCACACCTGAACTGGTCATATCAATCGCGGGTATCGTCGGTGAAGCGCCATTTGTGTAGAGTCCCGTGGAATCGTTCCCTTCTCCGCTATTGTTGTAATCATCGAACTTGACGGCGATGCTGAGCGGAATGCCTGAAGCTCCTCCGGGAGCCGGAGCCCCATAACCCAAGGAGCTTCCCGCCGGGCCGACGCGAGTGGGAGCAGAGTCCGCCTGAATAGTGAACGTGATGCCGTCGCCGGCAGGATTGGTAAGCTGAAAAGAAAAGTCGTTGGTGAAAGTCTGAATGTTCACCGGAGTCGAAAAGAAAGCTGACCTGGCTTCGGAAGCCCCGCCGTCCGTCAGACGCAGACGATTGGGCACGACCGTGGTTCCCCCGTTCAGGGTCAGACCGGTCGCAGAAGGAAACCCAGCGCTGAAGTTCACAGAGGGGGGGGCGGCCTGAACCGTGTAAATGGCGGTTCCCACCGCACTTAAACCGTATCCGCTGGCCACGGCGACGGCATTGACTGTCGCTGAAGCCGAAAGGCTGAAAGGAGCTGAGTATTCCTGTGTCGTACCCGAACCAGGAGAAGGAGCGCTCCCATCCGTTGTGTAGTAGATGGTCGATCCGGTAGTGGCGTCAGACAGGGTGATGGCTTGCGTGGAAGTAATCGTGCTACCCGGCGGGTTAAAGGCGGGAATGGCTGCAGGTGGTGGAGCCGTAATGGAGTAGGCAGCGCTGGCGACGGCGCTGTCAAAATAACCACTGGCGGTGGCGATGGCTTTGAATGTGAGATTGCTGGCCACCGTGAGGGGTGCCGTATAGAGAGAGGACGAAGACGTCGGAGTCGTGCTATCCGTCGTGTAGTGCACCGTGGCACCCGGGGTGGTGTCTGAAATCGTGACCGTCTGAGCCCCAGCGTAGGTTCCCGCAGCGGGAGTGATAACCGGCGTGGCTACCTGAGATTCGATAACATAACCGGCCGCGCCCGTCCCGCCAATTATGTAATTAGGAGCTGCTGCGATGGCGTTGATGGTTTGTGAAGTCGTGACGGAGACGGGGGCGGTGTATGGGGTGGACGAAGTGGTCGGAGTTGTCCCGTCGGTTGTGTAGTAGATGGCCGACCCCGGCGTAGTGTCGGAAATCGTTACAGTTTGCGAACCCAAATAAGTGCCGCCTGCCGGGCTGAACGTGGGTGCGTCCGTTGGCGGTCCCGAATAGTTGAATGTCCAGTTCAAGATGTCTTGAGTTGCTGTGTTGGTGTCGGTGCTGGCCGTAAATCCAATAAGCGCGGAAGTGCCCCCAATATTCCCTGGAATGTCCACCGGGAAAGCCGTTGTGTAGGTAGCGGCGGTCACCGTGTCGGTGATGGTCATCGTCAGTATCGTGCTGTTGTAATTCATTTGAACGTTGAAAGTGTCACCGCTCTGGAGATTAATGCCGGTGCCGGTTAGGTCCACAAAAGGCGTCGTCGGTGCGACCCCGTTCAGATAGATCCCCGTAGAGTTCCCGGTGCCATTGAAGGTGTCGAACTTGATGGCCATACTCGAGTCAATACCCGGTATCGTGCTGCCGGGACCATATCCAAGACTGCCGGCCTCGCCGCCGATGGCTGTTGTGCTGTTTGCTTGAATCGTGAAAGTAAACCCGTCACCCGGTTTTGTTGTGCCCGGAGTGATTTGGAAGCTAAAACTCGTGCTGAACGTCTGGACGACGGCGTCGAGGCTGTACCAGGCGCTAGAAGTTTCGTTGACGCCGCCGTCCGTGAGGCGAAGCCGCGTGCCGTTGATTGCGGCATTCCCATTCAAAGTCATTCCGCCGCCGCTGAATCCCCCAGAGAGATTAATCGATGTCACTCCGCCGAGACTCACGGTGAAGGTTCCTGAAGAAAGGGGACTATTGTTCAGACCGGAGGCCGTGGCAATCGCATTGATAAACGTAGTCGAGCTCACAAAAATCGGGCCAGAATATAACTTTGTCGTTCCCACGCCGGGTGAAGGTGTACTTCCGTCCACGGTGTAGTAAATCGAGGCCCCCGGAGTAGTTGAAGCAAGGGTCACAGATTGTGGGGTGGTATAGGTCGTTGGAGCGGGGTTGAAGGTTGGAGCAGTAGCCTGTGTCTGTTGCGTGAAGGTGTCTGTCGCAACCGGACTCTGAAGGAAGCCGGTCGCTGCCGCAATCGCTTGGACGGTCGTCGTCGTAGTCAGAGTGAGAGGCCCCGTGTACTGCGAGCTCGACGTGGTGGGCGTAGTTCCATCCGTCGTGTAATAAATTGTTGAGGCTGGAGTCGAATCCGTGATGGAGATCTGAATGCTGGCTGCAAATCTACTGCTCGCAGGGTTGATGACGGGAGTAGCTGCTTGTTGCGCACCATTCAGGAGTCCGTAAACTTCAAATTGGCCAGAGTCGCCCACATAGACCTTGCCGTTAATGACTACGGGCACGGTGAATTTGATACCTGATCCGCCAGCGTCCCGACTAGCATCCTGCTGACTACTGTACAGAGTTTGAGAAACATTTAGAGCGTTGTGGGCAAAGAGAACCATGCGCCCGCCAGTGCCTTCGATGTTCCACACGATGCCATTGGTAGTCCCATTGGAGCTGACTACTGGCGTCGATCCCTGAAACCCAATCGATTCCGAGGAAAGAGCCGTCGGCGAAGTGGATAGCAAACCGTTAGTTAGAGAATACGACTTCAAATTGTCTCCCGAACCCCAGTAGTACAAGTTGCCATTCCAGAATGTCGGCATAGCCCAAATGCCGCCGGGGAGCGCTCCGACCAAATCCTGGACGTTGTTGTCGGTGGTTCCGTTGTACCCGCTCATGCTGTCACGGTCCACGAGGTAAATCGTCCCGCTCTTTCCGGCTTGCGCGAGGAGGTGAGTATGGCCGCCAGTGGTTTGGTCCGGTATTACTAGCAATCCTCCAGAACCAAGATCCCCGTCCACACCGTTCATGGCGGCTTGATTGTAGGGGGTGAAGTCATCCTGAACGGTGGGAACACCATTGGTAAGATCAAGGCGCACATGGCTGTCGCCATAGTTCATGCTGTTGGTGTAAGGGCTTAGAGCGTTGAAGCCGCCGTTACCAGTGGCAATAAACATGCGGCCATAAGGATGATTCACAGGATCCGGCACATCGGCTGCGAGGCCAGACCCAGACATCCAGATGCCCGCAGTACTGCCATTGGGACTAGTGCACCACGCACCTGTTTGCGCCAGCGTCGATGCATTGTAGGCCAGGATCCATCCATGCCACGGACCGTTATCCCCATGCGAAGCAAAACCGATGTAGACAATCCCGTTTTGGAGAAGCAAACCGGGTCGCTGGTTCTCCCATTTCGGATCAAAGTTCAGCGTTCCGGCGGAGCTTCCGGTTCCCGTTCCCGCAACCGCAGCGGCCAAGGTCATCGGTCCATTAAACTTCTCCGCGCCCGTGGTGAGATCGAGGGCATGAAGTCGCTGGACGTAAGTGATGCCTTCCTTGGTTTTCCCTACGACATAAAGCGTGTTTGTTGAAGGATCAATTGTGGGGGTGCCGGTGATGCCGATTTCAGGATTGATATCCGTGGTATTCACATCGCCGTTCGGCATGGTGGTCGCACCAGCCGCAGCACCGTGGGCCGCGTCTAACAACGAAGCTTGCCAGAGTGGGTTGGCATTCTGACCCGCGTTATTGTCAGCGTCGAACGCATACACGCTATCGTGCTCGGTCGCGATGAACACGACGTTGTGGGTGGTGCCTGCCTGCGGAGTGCCCGCACCCATGGTCAACCCGGGCATATAGAGCGGTTGAGCGTAAACCTGCCCGTCAACCGTTTTCGAGAAAAGCTTGCCAAATGAGGTGAAATTCACGTTGCTGGGAGTAAGAATGGTTTCGTTCGTATTCGCGCCTGTTCGCGCGTTGTCATAGTGATGGGTGACCACGTTGGTCTGGGCATAAGCACTAGTCGTCGCCAAAAGTGCGCAAAGAAAAGCCCATACGCCAACGCTCGGCAAAGCATTCGCGCGGTGCAGACCACCTCCTGGTCTGCGCCGCCGCGCCGAGGGCGGCGTCAGATTTAAATCGCTCGTGGGGTTCATGGTTGCTTTCACTCCCGTTTTGAGGTGCATCGAATTACACAATTCCACTCGCTAGATTCGATAAGAAATTTGGCCATTTTCCAAACAAGCAAAAGCGACACAAGCGCGTTCAGATTCCGGCCCCTCAATGCCCCAGGAATCGCCACGAGGAAGCAACCTCATCTGATTGCGCGCTCTCCACCAGCGATCAACTTCGTTTGGCAAGGTCATCCAGACGTTTTTTTCGTCTCGCAAGTGCGCAAGGTAGGCAAGCAGTTGCCGATAGGTGTCCTTCGGTTTGCCGTCGATGATGTAGTCAGGGTGAATAATGAATTGAAGCAGTCCGTGCTTCTCGAGAACCAGTTCGGCCTGGGTGCGCCAGAGGTCGAGATCGTACTTTCCCATGATGTGGAACAGAGAATAATCCTGCGTCGTGGTCACGGGAAGTTCGAGGGTATCTCCGATGAAATAAGGAAAAACAGTGCAACAGCCACCGGATTGGGGATCAAGATGAGCTACGTTTGGCACAGACATGTCATAGCTAAAACCAAGCTCCTGCAACCAATCTAGATTTCGGTACAAGATTGCTGAGCGAAAACCAGTTGCTTGGAATTGCTTCTTGTATTCTTGAATCTGCTTCGCTCGGCGCAGGAATTCGCCCCGGTTCGAGTACAAGTGGCCATCGTGGTTCAGGTCCTGTACGGCTACTTCGCAACCGCGTTCTCTTATGCTATGGAGATAGCCCTCGGATACCTGATAACGTTTTTCAGGGACAACTTGGAAGGAGGCTTTAATCTGGACTGAGTCATTCAGATCCAAAAGTGTCGAACAAAAATCTCGCCCTGCCTCGGTCTCTACATCATGAGTCATCAACGAACATGCGGTATAACCGTTCGGCCAGTACCAGATAAATGGAATCATGGTCTGCCCGTTTGTTTGCATCGCCAGCTTCAGATTATGTTCGAGGATGTTCTCGACACTCAGGTCCACGGGCCATCTCGGAAAGGGTCTGTCTGCCCAGCCTCGGAGGTAGGCCTTTTGCAGATGCCTGCGGACCGAGACGGGCAGAAGCGGTCGGAGAGAGTAGTAGGCATTTCTCAGGACCTTTTTGAACAAAGGCTGGTTTCCGTTTAGGTTGTGGTCCTGGGCGTAGCGTTCGAGACGCAGATTTTCGACCACCTCGTTGGGATCAAAGGGCAAGCCGACCCGGTCACCGCGGAGGCGAACTGCCGTGGAAATGTCACAGAGGGGCTGGCCGGGCCGATCTCGCCGAAATCCTTCGGCGGAAGAACCAAAACAGACAAGGTTCTGGCCAAAGCCAAAGAAACCGGCATCGTCCGACAACTGACTGTTCAAATCGAATTCGGCTAGTGACTCGGCGCAGTGATAGCGCTCTAGCAGCACCCGGTTAATCATAGTCTGTCCTTATTGCCTGCAAAAGTGGCGCCGTTCTCAGTTTTTGCTAACTACCTATTTTTCAATTACATGTAGGCCTTCTGGGGAGATCGAGATGGGCAGGAAAATGAATTCCTGTGCCCTAGGAGTTCCACAAATGTCAGTTTCTTCTCCTTCAAATGGGCCGGTGCTATTCTCCTTCCCTCTTTGCGGATAAAGCCTTTAGAATCAACGTGAATTGGCAGGCGAACGAAATCCCACAAATTAGTTAGTTAGCGGCGACACGAGGACAACCTAGTAGCCGACGGTCTAGGAAGGCATCACCGGAGCCAAGGCCTGGCCCGTCCACTCAGTCTGTCTTAGTCACTCGCTTCCTGGATTTGTGATCGCGTCCTAGCTGTGTCTGAGTCTTTCACCCTGGGCTTCCACAGCTTTTTGAGTCGTGCTTTTAAAGAAATCGCCAGCGGGAGCCAACGATAGGCACCAGCGAGTTTCAAGCGGTATTCGGCTGGCCAGTCCGTAGGGTCCACGCGGACCCTCCCCAAGGCGGGCTGGCGGTGGTCAGGCCTGAATAGGAAGCCCGGAAGGGTCGTGAATAGAGTTCTGTACCCAGCCTCGCTCGCCAGTTCGATAAGGCGGTCGGTAAACCCCCCGAAAGGAAAACTAAATGAAGTAATTTCACGACCCAAGAGTTGTTCTAGTGCGGATTTGGACTCGCTCAATTCCTGACGCGCTGCCAAATCATCCAGTTCTGGAAGATAGGGATGAGTAGCTGTATGAGATCCGACACTGATCAGGTCGGACGGCAGGTCAAGCAACTGACGCGCCGTCATAACCCGCTCCGGAGCTTTGCTAGTCCCGAAGGCCTTGCCAAGGGCATTGGTAATCACGAAGACCGTGGCCGGAATTCTTCGCTTTTCTAGTTCGGGGAGCGCTTCGGAGACAAAATTCTCAAAAGCATCGTCAAACGTTATTCCAATGCGGCGCTGACCGGGTTCGAGCAAGACCTCGCGGGTGATATCGATGACTGGGGCTGTTTCAAGGATCGCGTCCAGTTGTTTTGCAAAAAGGGAACGCTGCTCAGGAGGTACCGAGTGATAATAAAGCACAACGCATGTTCCTCTGGGTTGTCCACCGGAAATCTTCAAGAGCAGGCCGTACAGCGCGTCAAAGCCATGCAAGAGAGAACTGACCACCAACTTGAGCAGACGAGAGACTTCTACGCCCGGGCGGTGCTGGATTGGTTGGGCGCCGCTCAAACCCTCATCCTTTGCTTTCTGAGGCGAAATCATAGGAAAGAGTTGCTATCCGCCTTTTTGATCGGCACGGCGCTCGAGGTACTGCAACAAGCTTTGAAAGGATAAGAGATGCTTCATATCCTGAACGTCGATTTCAAGACCAAATACTTCTTCAATGGTGGCAAAGAGGGTGACACTGGCTACGGAATCCCAACCGGCAAGGTTGGCATTCTGGGCTTGCTCCAGCGCTTGTTCTGGGATAGCGGGGAACACCGCCTTCATGCAATGGATGAGGCGCTGTTTTGTGTCAGACATTCGTCAACTCCAGGACGCGATGATAGGTCTCCTGTTTACGATCTTGGAAAATCTTCCTGGAAAGGCGGCATCCGGGAGCCGGCTCTTGACCCAAAGCATTCCGCAAGAATTCGCGCATGGGGCCATTCTTGGGTGAAGCGCAAAAGTCGAACACGATTTCCTCGAGATCATAACGTTTGAATAGCTCCTCGAGGCAGCGATGCTCAATACGCCGGCTGAAGGCCCGACAGCTCATGACCCACACGGGCAGAGTGAGTCTGTTCCCAACAAGTTGTCCGCCGAGTACGGCGATCTTCCCCAGCGGCCCATATTTGTCTTTGTAGCTTGCTGTCATCAAAATCGAAATCGGTTCGCGCAGAAAATCCTGCCACTCGCGCTCGCCAATTCGCCTGCCATTCAAGTTGAACTGATTTGTTTTATTGACGAGTTCGAGAGCACGAGGGTCGGGAGGTTCTTTGCCAAACTGGAGGGTCAGTTCGGCTTCTGCTTGTTTCAGAAAATCCTCGGAGACCTGGCCCTGGACAGGTTCGTTTTCCCGAGCCTCTTGCGCCAACCGGAGACTGTCTCGACGGATAGCATCCTCTGCCGAGAGCAGGTACTTGCCAAAAAGATCTCTCAAGCGATGAAGGAGCGCTTCGATGGCCTGGACATCCTGCTTGGGAAAGAGCACACCTTCAATAGCAGGATGGGCGGACTGTACTTCGGCGAGTTCCATCGGGCTGTCATCTACGAAGACCACGGCATCGGCTGCGATGTTCCAGGCCGCCAGGATTCTAGCAACGGACTCCGATTTCGGTCCCCAGTGGGCTTCGACTGGAAAAAAATTAGCCCGCGAAACGAGAAGATCGCTTCGCCTTAAAGCCTGGTCGACCAGCTTTGGGTCGTTCTTGCTCGCGATACCCACGAGGACTCCCGATTGTTCGAGAGAATGAAGGAGTTTTTGGTAGACACCGTGCATATGGCTATGGTGCTCGAGATCCCAGGAGACCCCGCCCGGCCCGACCTCTCCGAGGATGCCGCTCCATAGCGTGTCGTCTAGATCTGAAATCAGGCCCTTTTTCAGCGGCACGGGCTGAAGGTTTTTAACCAACAAATCCGCAAGAGCGCAAGCATGGGGGATCCTGTAAGGAAATCCCGAAATAATATCGGCGCGGACATCCAGGCGGTTGGCGGGCGGCGATAGCACACCTAATCTTGAGAGACTTACTATTCCGACGTTCCTCAAGCGTGAGAGTTCGGCGCCCACCGCGGCGATCTCAAAAGTGAGGCTGGTTTCAACCTCGCTGGCGCGCCAACCTGGACTATAGGAAACAGGAGGAAAGGGGAGGGTCGGAAACGAAATGGATAGAGGCAGACTTGCCGCTAAGTGCTTTACGGCTAGTAGGAATTGCGCCGAGCGGGTTCGAACGGTTCGGACCATATCCTCCAGGACGCTGGGTGCCCAACTTCCTAGGCTTCGCAGGCCCAGGCGAGGATCCAGATCGCCCCATTCCAGAACTAGGATGGCCGCGTCGAAGCGCTCCTTATCGAGGCGGGCTAGGTTACCCCAGAAGTCTCCATAGAGGCCGGTCTCTATCACCATCCGCCTGTCTGGTATGGCCTTCAGCAGGAAAGCGTGTAGCAAGGTCTCTAAGTGGAGTGGGCTAAAACTGCAAACAAGTGATACCCGGTATTCACCTAGTTGGTTGCGAGGATGTTGATGAATTATCTCCAGCGCTTCGATGAGCTTCATTTCTTCCGGACCTGCGATTTAAATGTTGCCTGGACGGCGGTCAAAGGTTTCTACTCATTCTACCCTGCGGTAGAACAAATCAGCCTGCTTTGTGCAAGAAGGTTTCATTCCGTTAGCATGCCTGGGGGCATGTTATTGGGGTTGTCAACACCAACAAGACTTGGCTCGCGGTCAAGGACAGCAAATACACAGCGCTTGGCAATCTCTAAGCCAATCCTTCGCTGCCGACCTAGGGCCACAAGGTCGCATCCCCATCGTATGGACAAGCATACCAAGCGTTTTCCGTTTGCAACTCCTTTTGCAATTCGAGGTTCCTGGCTTTGTAGAAATAAGGGCAGGCCGGATAGTCTCTCGAGTAGGGTTTCGCCTGGATACACACGTCACGAATCCTCTCTGGGAATCCGAGCAACTCAAGGACGTGGCTTCCGGCTCGCCGCGCCGAATCATAAGCAGCAGAAAGGAGTGTCAGGATAAGAGCGGGATCCTCGGACTCCACCATCAGATCCGCAACGAGCGAACGGCGAAAGTTCTCCTGGGGTGAATCGTGACGCACGATGGCGTAACCCAACATACGTGTTTCCTCCGAGCAAGAAAGGACGGTTGTCGACCGTCGACTGCCAGGAGCGTCGAAGTGCCAAAGAAAGGTTTCGGGCGTTCGCTGAGCGAAAAGGTAGGAGGCTTCCCGGGCGCGATCCTCCCAAAACCTGGAAAATTCAGGTCCAAGACTCTCTAAGCTTGTTTCTCGTACCGCGTATCCAGGCGCAGGAGAGGGGGGTCTGCGCCCGCGAAACCTGCTGTCAGCCCGAATGAGGAGTCCAGCGGCGGCACTCGCTAATTTGGATAGTGTTCGTGAACACCCGGCCCGGTGTAACACGAACTGCGCGAACTGGGTGGGTCGCAAGACCCAAAAAAGAACCCTCCCATAATGGCGTTGGGGCACCGGTAATGCTCGCAAAGCCGTCATCATTTTCCCGGCACTAACGGTGGCTGTCGTATTCAGAAAAAGATCGACGTCCTTTTGTCGGAAAAACGAGCCAATCAGCAGGTGAGTAAAACCCCGATATCCCGGCTCGATAGCAAATCGGCATGTTGCCGTTACAATCAGCACCTGGCCACGGAATTGATAGAGAAGCGAAATGCTTCCGAGGAATCCAACGATTTTTTCGCCATCCAGAAGTACCCACCCAATGCGGGGGACGGCTTGACCAGTTTGCAGCGCCGGGTTGTCTCGCCACAATCGCACCCAGTTCTCAGCCGAATCTGCTCCCTGGCCCAGCCGCTTGTTCATGGCATAAACTTCTTCAAAATCGGAGAATTGGGCTTCTCGAACCGTTACCGACTCTGTGCGGACAGGTGAAGAGTAGCCATCGGGAAGCGATGTCGTATCGGTTTGCGACTGAGACCGAATTCTCCGCAGCAAAGACTCAATAATTTGTTTATGCATTTAGGTCGATGGCGAGCGAGATGAGCGGCAACCCGGGGAAGGCATCGCCGTAGGCGGCTGCACCTGAACAAGATTTTATCATTGAATGTTCGACGGATTTGGCAGGGTCGCCAAGCTCGCGACGTCGGCTCGCGCCGTGCGACCTCTCTTTCGCTCAATCGCTTCCCGATACACCTCGAGCAAGCGGCGCCCGGTGGCTGTCCATGTGTGTTGTGGGGCTTCCAGGATGCTGGCTTCGCGCAGGCGTGCCAGCAAGTCGCGGTTCTCATGCAAGAGGGTGATGTGCTCCGTCAGTTGTTTGACGTTCCCGACCTCGTGTACCAAAGCATTTTGCATGTGCCGGCATACATCCGTGCAAGCCTCGGAGACGAGCGGTACACTTCCGCAACCCATGGCTTCGACACACACGAGACCGAAACCTTCCTCGATGCTCGGGAGGACGAAAAGATCGCTCTGTCGCATGAGATTCGGGACGTCTTGGCGATGCCCCAACACTTTCACGCTGGGGTGCGACAACATTTCAGAAAAACGCTCCGCATAGGCAGGCAATACGTGCCCGGCGATCAGAAACGTTCCGTTCTCTCGAGCCGGAGAGTTCAGCCATGCTTCCAGAGCAAAATGCAGGCCCTTGCGCACGGCAGCAACCCCGGCAAACAGCATGGTAAGGCTCCGATGGGCGTCGGCGACACGAGACAAATCGGGGTAACATGTTTTTGCATCGAAGCCATATCCATGCTTCAGAAGCTTTTCTGCTGGGATTCCCTGATTTAGGAAAGTCTTGATGGTGAAATCGGAAGGGCAAAGCAGGAAATCGGTGAGACGATATTCCGCTTCTTCCCTCTCTAACACGTCTTCTTTAAAGGCGTACTCATCCGTCGGGGGCAGGACAACGCCAATACGCTGCGCTTCACGCTGGACGGATTCATAGGCATACCTGGTATGTGCGTTGGGGCGTTCCAGGACGGTGGGAATCCCGAGTCGCGTAGCGACTTTCAGAGTGCGCAAAGCGGCGTCCGGCCAAGTGTGAATAATGTCGACTTGGTCTTTTAGATTCTCGATCCGACGAGAAACAATATAGTCATGAAGTGCCAGGGCATTCATGGTGCCCAGTAACCGGTAGGGAATGCGAATGCGTCCCCTGGAGAGGGTCGTATAAACCGCGACCTCCGGAGGAACCGGGCGTTGCAATACCCCGGCGTGCACCATGACTTCGGCTCCCGCCGCCGCCAGTCCGTTCACCTGCTGCCAGGCGGTATAGCAGATTCGATCGGCGCCAAGTTTATGTGGAAAACTATAAAGGACACGAACTTTGTTCATGTGTTCAGGCTTCCGAACCCGACATTCTAGTGGGCATGAGTAAGTATGGGTTGCGGTGGTATGCTTTCCCGGTGCTCCAGAAAGCTGCGATGCCACAGTTCGAGGGAGATCAGAGACAGGATCTCCTTGGACATGCCCAGGCCTTCCATCTGGCTATCCCGGTTCAGCAACTTTTCGATACCCGTGCGTGAAAAATAGCCACGGCCAACGGCACTCGGATCGAGCAATACCCCCCTCACCCAATCCTTCAATTCCGTTCGTAACCAGCCGGAGAAAGGCACCGGAAAGCCCATTTTTTGGCGCTCCAGGATTTCTTTGGGGAGGCGCTCGCGCAGCGCTTGTTTGGCGAGGTACTTGGTTGTGAAGCGATGGACCTTGAAGTTTTCCGGGAGTGAAGCAGCAAATTCAAGTAATTTGTGATCCAAAAGCGGAACACGTAACTCGATCGAGTTCGCCATGGTCATTTTATCCGCTTTGAGCAGAAGATCGTCGGGAAGTGAAGTCTTGGTGTCTACATAGAGCATGCGGTTAACCAATCCCATATTTGGATCTTTCTTGAGGAATCTTGTGACCACGCCCAAAGACTCCACTTTGTTCACGGTGCTCGCGAAATCAGGCGAATAGAGCTCACTGGCCTGGGCGTTGAAATATGAGGCTGGGCTGGCGGTGCGACTGAAATAATACGATTCCAGCGAAAGGCGAAAGAGTGGAGGATATTTCGCCATACGCTTGGATTTGACGAACTTGTTCAACAGCGCGATGCCTGAAGAGGCAACGCCCTTTAGGGGACCCAGGACACGTTTTGCCCGTTCCAGCCAAAGCATATTCCGGTAGACGGAGTATCCCGCAAAAGCCTCGTCGCCCCCTTCCCCCGAGATCAGAACTTTGACGTGACCCCTAGCGAGTCGTGAAACATAGTAAAGAGCTACTGCTTGAGGTTCGCAACAGGGCTCTTCCATATGCCAGGCAAATTGCGGCAGGAAGTCTGCGAACTCGCGAGAGCTGATGGTCATCTCGTAGTGTTGGGAGCCGTATCGTTTTGCGGCCAGAGCCGCGTAGGGTCGCTCGTCTACGACGCCGGGTTCGGAGAACCCTAGCGTGAAGCTGCTCAACGGGCGATCTGTCTTGCCAACCGCAAAACCCAGCATCGCGGTTGAATCAACTCCCCCGCTCAATAGAAATCCGACAGGCACATCGCTGATCATGTGCAAGCCCACGGACTCTTCCATGATTTCAAGAAACTGCTTTTCCGCTTGTTCGAAACTGATTTCGGTGGGAGCGAAGTCTAGATCCCAATACTGCTTGGTTTCGACTTTCCCATGGCTCGCCAAAAGGAACGATCCGGGAGCCAACTTGAACAGGTTTTTCAGCAGGGTCTGCTCCCCCGGAACGTACATGAAAGTCAGAAAGCGGTCGATAACAGCCGGTTGAATCTCCGTCTGTACCTCGGGGTCGGCGAGGATGGCCTTGATTTCTGAGCCAAAGACAAGTGCCTTGGCCGAAAGCCAGTAGTAAATCGGCTTGATTCCAACGCGATCTCGAGCCATGAATAACGTCTGGCGTTTTTCGTCCCAAATCGCAAAGCCAAACATCCCGCGAAGCTTCTCGACGCACTGCGTACCCAGTTCTTCGTAAAGATGGACGATAACCTCGGTGTCGGTCTTGGTACGAAAAACATGCCCCCGGCCGAGCAGAAATTCGCGCAGCTCCTGGTAGTTGTAAATCTCTCCATTAAAGACAATCCAGACGGTCCCATCCTCGTTCGAGATGGGTTGATGCCCGGTATGGAGGTCAATAATCGAGAGTCTCCGAAACCCCAAACCAACCGGCCCCGAGGTGTAAAAACCTTCGTCATCCGGGCCTCGATGATAAATGGTATCGGCCATGGACTTCAGCAGCTCAGGAGGTACTCTCGCCTCCCGATCAAAAACCAATTTCCCGCATATGCCGCACACAGTTTCCTCGCTTACAACTGCTTCTGATCGCTTGGCAAAGTCAGATCCCCCACCCTGCGGCCCATTTCAACACGATCGTCCACTTGGACGAAGCAGCTCGGATTACTGCTTTGTCGGCAAAGGGATACGCCAGTGCCAGGAGCAGAAGACGTCCAGCGGCCGACGCCCCCATAGCGGATCGATACATCCAAGAATAAAAGGGACTGCGATTCTTATCGTAATATCGCTGCATCGCGCGATACTTCATAATTGTGGACCAGTTGCTTACGGTTTGTCGCGAACTGCTTTTTCCTCCGTGGTGGATGATTTCCGCGTCTTCGATGTAGTAATTGGACAACCCTAGCTTTTTCACCTGGCAATTCAGGTCCAAGTCTTCGCCATACATGAAAAAGTCTTCACTAAACATCCCTACTTTCTCGAAAATGACACGCCGCAGCAGCATGCAAGCACCAGGGATCACTTGAACCTTCACGGGCCCACCATTGCGGACGAACAGAGGCGCAATGCTCCACAAGGTGCAGGCTGGCCAGCGCAATCTCAGAATTTCAATATTGGCCAGCTGATTCAAGATGGTGGGGAATTTTTGTATGGCCGCGGTCTGCACGGTGAGATCGGTATTCAGCAACTTGCCGCCCACAATGCCAGCATCGGGCAGATTACGCATCCTTGCCAGCAGGATGTTGATCGCCGCGCCGCGTAGCTCGGTATCGGGGTTTAAAAACAGAATAAATTCACCTTGCGCATATGTGCACCCGAGATTATTCGCTCGGGCAAAACCAAGGTTTTCCTCACTCTTGATGATCTTCACCGCCGGGAAAAGCTCGAGCAAGCCTTCCACGCCTCCTTCCGGAGAGGCATTGTCCACAACGATGATTTCGAATTCCATTCCCCGAGTCTCCGCGTAGATACTGGCAATACATTTCCGGAGATAGTCCAGCGAATTCCAATTCACGCAAATGATCGAAAGATCTATCACCCGTTTCACTTTCGTTGAGCGGAGCTTAGCAATACTCACAAAAAAGGCAGCAACACCAATTTAGCCGATTAGGGCCGCTCCGGGCAGGTTTTTGACAAGCGGTGTGACTATTTCCATATGCTTTCTCCGCCGAACAACCGCGCGAGTTGTTGCCGGCGGATATAGCGGATCAGCCCGGGGTCATCGACGCGTGGCATACGTTGGAAGAGTGCCCAGAAATACCCGTACATTAGGCCGAGCGAAGAAAGCACAAAAGGGCGCCGCAGCATCCGGCGCGTCCATTTGGCAATCAGAAATAATGGATGATAGCCGGTCACGTAGTCAATTTTTCCATCCTTGACGCTGCCCCCCCAGCGTCCAAAGGATTCCCCGGTCGGCCGGTGATGCTGGAGTTCTAGATCCGTGAAGCTCTGCGTGATCCATCCCAGCATGTTCGCCTTCGCTTCATCAATGAGATCCGAACCGGGACCAACCCAAAGCCCGCCGAGCGCATCCCAGCACTCCTTGCGGTATATTTTCACGCCGCCGCGCACATGGAAAAGCGGGTGCTGCTCCAACACTTTCACACCATCCGCGAAGTAGTATAAGACGCCGCCGCCGATGCCAATCTTGGGGTTGGCCACAAATTTTTCCATAGCCTTAGCAAAGTAGTTTGGTGGAAACGACAGGTCCCCGTCGAGTTTCGACATGAACTCCCAATTGGCGACGCTGAGGGCATGAAACCCGTCATAGAAGGCCTCAATGATTCCCGCGCCCCATAAGCGGGAGCCTCGGTCGGCGCGGTGGACCACGTGGATCCAGGAATGCTGGGCGGCCGCCTGATCGGCAATTGTGCCGGTGTTGTCCTTCGATCCATCGTCAACAATAATCCATTCTTTGGGCCGAATGGTCTGCTGCAGAACGCTCTCGATGGCGCGAGGCAAATACACTTCTTCGTCGCGCACGGGCGTCACCAGAACGTAAGTGGCCTTCTCATTTGTCAGTCCACGCATGTCTCTGAACTCGCCTTCCCCTTGCTTCGGCCTTACGCTTGCCGAAGGGTCTCCGGCTCAGTAAGGTGCTCCTTCGGTTTTTCGGACCGCTCGTTGCCGGCGTTCCTGCCCCTTTTCCAAAAACGCTTTATCCCCAGGCGGTCCGATATCTCAACGTCCGGAACGCTCTTCGCTAGAATCGGGGAAGTCACTGCCGCAATCATGGCCAACAAAAGAAACCATCCGATACGGGACTGATCGAAATAATTGACGCCCAAAAAGCCGACCGTGTTGGCCAACAGCGAACACCCCAGCAACCACAATATCCATTCCTTTTGGCGGTCACCCTCGATCAGCTTGCGCGCCTCTCCGATTCTCCCGAAGCTCCGCGAAATCACCAGGATAAAGAGAATCAAGGCTAGCAAGCCGCCGGTTTCTCCCACGTTGACGTACTGGTTTTGCACGTCCCACATGTCCAAGCCCCAATCGGCATTGTTGTTCGTACCGATCAGCCACCAATCGCTGAAATGCTTAAAGAACTGATCCACCAGCGCAGCACGATGGTAACTGGAAGAACCACCGGTTAGATCGATTCGCGCAATGAGGAACCACACTGGCGCCTTCATCAGCAGTTGCAATGCGGCCAAGGCCAAGGCCAAGCCCCAACGTATTTTTCGCATGCTCTTGCGCAGGGGCCAGGCCAGCAGTCCGCCAATTCCCGCGGCATATGCCAGCAAGGGCGTGCTGGAATTGGAAGTGAGCATCATCACGCTGGCGACGATGGTACCCAGCCCGCCAAACAATCTCGACTTGCCCTCCTTCCAAAGCAAGAAAAAGAGGGGAACCAGCCCGGCAGCGAAGCACCCGCCCATCAAAGAGTGTGCAAATACGCCTTGCGAGCGAATCTTTCCTTCGCGCATTTCCGGCGCTGCCGGCAAACCACCAAGAAGGCTAAAGATGTTAAACAGCTTGAACTGCTCGATGACCATTCCAACCGTCAGAGGCACCATCAAAACGGCCACGTACTTTAGGATTCGGTAGACGTCTTTTTCACTTTGAATCAGCCAGCGCAGCAGAAAGTAACCACCCAGCCAGTCCCACAGATATCCGATTTCATAAACCAGCGCTTGGGTTTCTTTAAACAGCAGCGTGACGGCTACGCATTGCGCGAGCACGCAAACAAGAAATGCGCCATCTACTCCGTTCATCCCCCCGGCGAGGCGCTTACTGTCGGGTCCGTTCCGGGAGATCAAAACGCGAACCAAGCCCGCCAGGATGACAAGCCGCAATACGAAGAAATGTAGCCCACCGACGTATATCTGTTGGGCTATGGGTACAAGCAACCCCACGCAAAGAAAGGGTAAGGCCGCGTACTTGCGCGGCAACACCAAGATGCAGACGATGGCAATGACCAACGTCACGGCCACCGCGGGGTGTAATAGCGTTTCGTTTCCCCCCCCGCCGTAGCGGTATTGATCAGGAGGCATAAGCTCTGTGGCTTCCCGTTGCGCCGATCACGCCGTCCCCCCTCGACTTTGTGCCGAGCACTGGTTCGGCAAAGCCTCATCGGTTTCAGAAACGCGAACCCACTCCCCTCGCGCGGCATCATACTTTTTTATCAATCGGGCCGGATTACCAGCGATAACGCTGAAAGCTGGAAAGCTCTGTCTCACCACCGAATTGGCTCCCACGATGCAATTTTGACCGATGGTCAATTCGCCTTTTGTGCATAGAAACGTACAGGCATGCCCAATCCAAGAGTTTTTGCCAATTTTGATGCTGCCCCAGGTACGGACTCCCTGCTCAAGCACGGGCCGGGCGGGATCGCCATATTCATGATTCTGGTCCAAAAAGATACAGGACTGAGCAACCAGAACGTTTTCTTCGAATTCAATATGATGGGCCGCCGCAATTGTATTGTTTCGATTGAAATTGCAGCCCGACCCAATAATGATTTTAGGTTGTACTTTCTGGGGGTCAAACTGTTCGTCCTGAGGGTGGCCCATGAGAATCACGTTGAGCCAGTTTCCCGAAAAAAGGTAGACCTGGTCGCCGATGCTTATCCACGGCGCTCCATCTCTAGGAATTGTGCAGGAGGGGTGAATGTTCACTCCCCGCCCGAAGCGGGCAAATGGATAGGTTGCCCGCAACCACCGTGAATGGAGTTTTCTGATGACACTGGAAACATAATGGAGCGGGTCTTTGGCTGGTAGTCCACGCATTAGTACTCTTTTCGCTTTAGCCCAAGAAGCCAAGGAACGCGATTCACTTGAATATGGTTGCTGAGCCGCGCATTCCTAACACCATCCTCCACAGGGCTTCTCGGAGATTTCTGTCCATCCCCAGCAAGATTACCAGACCACTAGAGCCACCGACCAACACCTGTGATGCCAGCGTCACTACGGGCTTGTCAGCTCCTAAGATCCCCGTTTGCTGAAACAAGAAAACGCTGATAAGGATTCCAGCAGCCGACAGCATGGAAGGTGCTGTCGCGGACACTAAGTCGCGCCCGCTCAGCATGCAGAAGTGCATGAGGATGTAGACAAAAAACGGGGTAACCAGAAAAACGGTGGGAACAAACCTAGCCAGGGCGATCCCCGTCACCTGCCAATTGACGCTGGCATTCTTTACCAACGTGGCTGTCACAACCAGAAATGCCATTCCCACCGCCATGCGTGCCCATTCGAGGATGGCCAATTGCTTGGTCCGTCCCAGCGCCTGCAACAGCGGCCCAGTGAAATAGGACAACACCAGACTCATTCCCAGCAAGCACAAAACGCGCAATACGTCCGTGGCCGCTACCCATCGCGATCCCAATGTGGCCATCAGCGGTCCGCTCACTACGGCCATGCCGGCCAGTGCCGGTACTGTCACCGTAGCACTCAAGCGGATGCAGGAAAGCGCGCTCTTGCGAAGCTCTTCCGGTTGGTCTTGAACCCTCGAAAACTCAGGCAGGGAGACGGCCTGGATCGAGGAGGTGGCCATCACCACGACGCTATTCATCAAGCGGTCCGCCAGGCGGTACAGGCCCACGGCCACCGGGCCGAATAGTACTCCCAGCAACACGGAACCGGCTTGCATATCTACAAAAATTCCCAGTTGCGCCACGAAGTTGTGTACTGAAAAGCCCAGCAGCTCCTTTAAATGCCTCCAGGAAAACGCCAGCCGCGGCCGCCAGTTGCCAAGCTTCCAAAGCAAAAGAAGTGCTGAGAAATCCCTCGCGAGTTGCTGCCCCACCAGCGACCAAGCACGAAACCCGGCAAGAGCCATGGCGATACCGACCAGGCCTCCGAGCAACACCGAGACGTTGGAGCGGATAGCAAGGCTCTTGAAATCCATGTCGCGCCGCAGCAGCGCCGACTGAACGATGGACAAGCCCTCTAGAGGTATGGACAAAGACATCACAGAAAGCAATTGAGCTAGGTCAGGCGCATGATTAATCCGAGCCCACCAGCCGCTCAACAAGACTGTGAGCCCGACCAATAGCAGGCTCAGAAAGAGGTTTATCCAAAAAACGGAGTCGCAATGTTGCCGTTTCAACTCCGGCCTCTGGATCAGCGCCGCCACCAGCCCTTGGTCCAGAAACATTTGCATGAAGCTAAGGTAAATGAGACCGATGGAGACCAGGCCGAAGTCACGCGGCCCTAGGATGGCCGCCAGGATGAATGTGAACAGCGCCGAAAACGCACGGTCTCCCCAATTGGCTGAGTAGGCCCATTTCACCGCATTTAGAAAGGACCGCTTGGGCTTCATCGTCGGGTCGAAAAGTGCCGAGTCAGGCAAGTCTAGTTCCCTTCCAGGTGCAGGTAGCAGCTTTGCATGAGGTGCGGCTCGGCTGGCAACGATTCAGTTCGGGGCCTTCCGGCCCACAAAAAGTATCTCATTCGCTAGAAGCGGATCCGCTACTCCCAAGGCCAGGCGAGAGACTTTCTGCTTGGGCTCAGAGACGATGTAGCTTGTTTTAGTCAGATGAACTTTGGCAGCGCTCAGCCATTTACGTAGAACTGAAACTTTCACATCGTGGGTTCCGGACTCTTCGAAGTTGCCGATTGGCCGAAAAACTTTTTCCCCACGTAGTTTTCCCAGCACGTTCTTGAGCTTTCCAAGATTAGGAACGAGGATCACACAATGGCCATCGGGAACTAGCAGGCTGCCAAAAGCCGCCAACAGTTCAGCCGGATGGGCTGCCAGATGTAGGACATTCGAAAGCAAGAGGCAGTCATAGGTGCGCCCTACCAGTTTCTTTTTTATATTCTCCAAGTCGCCCCAGATGGCTTCGACCCCGTCACCTTGTGCGCAAGCGCCTATAATCGGATCTATACAAACTGCGGTCACTCGGGCACCTCTGTTTGCCAGCCATCGTTCCGTTTCCCCAGATCCGCATCCGATGGAGAGAACTTCCCGGGCGGCGATGGGTATTTCCTTTACAACCAAAGACCTTACCGGCTCGTAGAAGTCTTTGGAGTACCAAGCGTCTTGGAGTCGCGTCTCGGTTTGGAACAGGGCACTTACGTGAGAGCCATTCTGGGCCATCTGCATAAGGGCATGCATCTGTTTATGGAACACCGACTGGTGGGTGCCAAAGCGTGTCCCCACGTACTTGTTCGGCAGATGATGAAGCAGAAATTCATCCAAATGTGAAATACACAATAGCTTCTGAAATCCACACTGCGTGTAAGGATCGGTTGCTGCCGTACAAGCCAGATCATACTTGCCCCGGTGCGGAGCGACCAAAAATCCGCCGCTTTGAATGGCTCGCCGCAATTGGGCCTGCGTAAGAAGATAGAACGCTGCATGCTCATTGCTAAAAAAGGCAAACGTATATTCACCGCGGCGCACCACCGAGGCCGGATCCCAGTGGTAATGGCCATTCACATCGCAGTAGGTGATGGTTCCGTCGGGTTGTTCCTCATAACGGATAAAGCCTGGAATCTCATTTGCGGGCATCACTGCCGAAACACGCAGAAACGCTTCTATGTTTCGTTCGGTGGCTAAGGTGTCGTCTTCACAATAAGCAAAAAGGTCGTAGCTCTCCAGGCGTTCGGCGAGAACCTTTTTGTGCCCAAAAGGGAGTGACCAGGGGTCCTTGGTAGGCAGGCCGACAAGTAGCTCCACTCCCGCCGGCACCGGCTTTGCCACGTTGGACATGACCACGATGTCTACATCGAATGACATGGACCGGTATTCTTCGACCAGACGGTCAAGATACTGGTCGTGGCTGGTCCCGAAACTCGCAATGGTTACCAGCAGCCTTAGCTTTTGCTTACCTTCGACACTCATAGCAATGATTCTTTGGCGAAAGCGCCGTTCCTGGATGGATTCTGGCCTTCGGCCGGGAATAGCGCCACGGCGGACCACTGCAGCTTATTGTACTATCGCTGCGAGGCCTGTGGGCGGAGCAGGCTTGCTCGTGGTTGCTGCAAAGGTATAAGCACCGATATCCCAATTTCCGGTGGGGGCCCGCAAGTTGTTCGCTCGGCCACCTGGAGGATAAGGCGTAATCCAATGCGTGGTGGGATTGTAGCTCGGACCATAAGCGGTGTCGCTAAGGCACGCTAACCCTGCAGCTGCACTCATCACCGCGGCAGTCGGACACCGCAAGTTGGTGTAATTAATCCCCTTGTTCACCGTTGCACCAGAACTTAGGCTCGGTATCCATGCGAATGCACTATTTTCACTATAGCCTTGCGACTGGGCGGTCGAAGGGGTCTGCACCACATTCGTGGCATCCGCATTGCAAATCGGCGGGGAACAGGTCCCTCCCAAAGCCGAGCTGTTGGCGGTGATGAAATGATTGTTGTTGAAATAGCAGGTGCGCCCGCCCGACGAGCAGTCCGCACTGACATTCATGCAACTAAAGCCGATGTTCCAGTCTGGCCCGCAAGACATTGAGTTATTGAAGACGTAGGCGGTTCCGTTCGGGGTGGCCAGCGCGCGTGCGATAGAGACTCCGTTTTGTATCGTGTCATACAAGACATTATTGAACATGTAGGTCGCGTTCGAGGCCCCCGCCTGCGGCCCCAACCAGACGAGCACACCAACCGATCGCTGACCGGTCGCATTGTTCACATTCAAGTGCCGGACCACGTTGTTGTAGAAGAGCAGTCCCGCGAGGGAGTCCGAATTATCTTCAAATCCGTTCGTATGGAGATAAGGATTCACGGAGAGGCGTATGTATTCAATCAGATTTCCTGCCACTTCCCGACCGTGCGAGAGAATCGGACCGTTCGAAACGTAGCGGAAAATGTTGTTCTTCAGGGTGGATGGCGTGGCATAAACCGATCTGCCGCCACTCGCGGTGCAAGCGCCGCTGCAGTTGCTATCTAGTTGAACGATGTCCGAATCCGAACCATCAATGATGGATTCCTCAAGAACATTATTGTCCCCATCGTTGACGTTCATATACACAAAATTACAGGAATCTTCGCTGGCCCACACCGCGCACGGTGTTGCGGCGCAATCGCCACGTGAGGCCGACCCGTCTAGGGAAATGATGTTCCCGTTCATTGCGGTAATGTGGGTTCCATTGCCCGCGGTGGGCAGGACTTGGCCCAAATTGGCGTTGTAATAGACACCAAGCGGTTCCCCAACGTACATGTTGGCGGCGGAAGCCACCGTCAGCGTACTCGAGCCGCTGGCGATGGTGCCCGTCGTATTTGCATAGTCCGTCTTCCAACCATGTATGTACACGTTTTTGATGGTTACGTTCATGACGCTTTGACCGGAGGCTGCAAAGACCACCATTTGATGACTTGCCACATTGCCGGCACAGAAGAAATTCCGAATCTCAAATCCATCGTAAGTGATGTAATCGTGGCTCCAGATAAGCTGCTGCCAGGGTTGCCCGGAGTTGCTGCCATCGGCGAACATTTTTCCATTGGGATCAAAGATCGGCCGATTCCAAGCCGACGAACAGCCAGAGACGCTCGTATCCCACCACGATTTATCAATGCCAACATAAATTGGATTGCCGGAAGAGCCGTTAAAGGGAGGGTGCCAGGAGAAAGAAGCGTTTGGCCAGGTTACGCAACCCTTGAATATAATACTGTCGCCGGGGTTGATCGTTAGACTCGGTCCGCAGGTTGCATTACACATTCCCGGAGCGTTCTTCCACGGCCCGTGATTTCCACCGAGACTGTTATCCTTAGAAAGACCATCCCAAGAATCGTTGCCGTTCGAGTAGTCTACGTAGTAAGTGGTGGCCAGAACGCCCTTGGCCGCCAGAAGACCTGCCATCAAAATCACCAAACGCAACACTCGCTTCATCCGGGAAGCCCTCCTACTGTAGCCGTAACGAATAATACCCTAGCCGCCGCGACGCCCGGCCTGTCGACTGGACCAGAAATGGTACAGGAGTTTATCCTGTCCGCGCGAACCTACTCCTCTAAACGTCGAATCATCTGTTAGTTAGATGGGCGTAGGTGGTCTGGGGCGAGCTTCAAAGAAGGGAAACGATGCGTTTTCGCTCCATTCCCATTTCCCGCCAGGTTCTTGCTCCGGCTCGCTACTGGATGGCGCGTCGCCGCCGGAATTCCGGCGGCCGTTCCCGCCAACTAGTCTCGCCCCGACGACAGGAGAATATCTTCATCGGTCTGATTCCCTAACCTTCAACCGATCACTTCAAATTTACTCCGTTTCCATCTGCCGACCTGCAAAGGAGAAAAGCAACCAGCCCAGCTCGTACGGCCAGCATTCCTTAAGAACCCGCAAATTGCGAATCTCGACCCGGTGTCCAGGATTCAAAATCGCGAGGGCCTGGTCCAAATACCGGCGAGACTTCGTCGGGCGGATGCAACGCCAGACTACCTTGGAGTTGGTATCCCGCATGTCCATGTTCAGTTCATTCTGGCCGTAAATCCATTCCAGCCCCCGGTAAATCTCCTTTTGATAATCCGCTTCGGCCACGTCGTGGAGGGCGAATAGGGCCATCGGGGCCATGCCGTGCTGGTGCACTGAATATACGGGATATTTTCCGACGGCTTCACCTGTCTTGGCGTCGTAGTGCCACCACCACTGTCCCAACTCTCCTTGTGCTTTACAAATCGCGTTGGCCGAAGCCAGCGAGTGAAGCAGGGCTTCCCTCCAACCAAAGGCTCTCGAAGCCCAGGCAAACGCATAGATGGGATAAACCTGGTCGGCAAAACTACCAAAGCGTCCGCGGACCAGGCCCTTGGCTCCGCCCTGCTGGGCCTGATGGCCGAATATGCCATGCGCTCCGCGATTCCCTTCGATGACGGCAAAAATCTTCCGAGCGAGGGGGGTAAGCGTTCCGGAGAGTTCTGGGCGGGCAAGGGTCGCGTGTGCCAAACCCGCGAGTATCCATGAGAGTTCCATGGTTTTTCGCTCGCTCGCGTCCGGAAACCGCTCGAGCGCTTCGGAAAGATTGTGAATGGCAAAAAACTGCTCGATGCGCTCAGGGGCGGCCAGGCTACAAAGCCAAAGCAGAAGTCCAAGATCTCCGGCGCTCGCGACCCAACTGGTCTCGAGGACTAATGCTCCGAGAGCAGCATCCATGTTATTCGGAACTGGCCCGCCGGCACGGGCGAACTTAAGCAGGCCCATCAGTGTGATCAGGCTATAGCGATGCGAAATCCCCTCTGCTTTCATCCCGTTTGCGGTGTGAACCATCCGAGAACAGAAAAGGTTCCGTTGCGTGTCGTACATCTGCACCAGACCCGCCGAGGAAGCCGTTAGAAGTTGCTGAATACTCTCCTGATTTTGGTGCGGCGTCCGAATTGACATTGTGGTTGGCATGAATTGAATTTTCCGCCTCGGAATCTATTGGAGAAGCGACGAAACCTGCTCCACAATGTCGTTGAGGGCGCAACGATTTCGATGGTCTGGCGCAATAGAGCGGTCGCGGGCCACCAGTTTCAATCTCTTTTTCGCGTCTTCCACATTCTCCAGGAGCACCAACCGCCCTTGCCCTGCTAAGAATTGATCCACAGAACCTATCTTGCCCTTGAAAATGCTGTAAACAGGGACACCCAAAGCGGCCGCCTCCCGGTTCATGGTGCCCCCACCGCTAACCACGAGGTCAGAGTGCCAGATTAAGTTCATCCCTTCCACGGCGTGTTCGGGAATGATTAACTTTCCGGTGGTGATCAGTTCTGGCCAGCTACCGCGCACAGCTGCCGCTTGTCGAGCATTGCGCGGCAAGACTACCATTCGCGTTCCCGGCACCTGACTCAGAAACTCGACGATACCTTCAAACAATCTGTCACTCTCTGTATTGTGATAGTGCGCTTCGGTAGCCGGGGGGCGGATCGTCACCACTAAATCAGATTCTTTTAGTCCCAGCTTGTTTCTGGTCTGAGGATCCAATTGCAGGCTTGGTGCATACACGTCTTCTTTGATTCCTCGGTACGGAAGTATGCGCTCCTCGGACCCTTTGATCGCGCTACGGGGGATCACCTCGGGGCACATCACCCAGGTTGGATTGACCCATAGCAATCCTTGATGGGCGTGCTCGTAATCGATAATCCACAAGGAGGGGATTCCCATCACATAAGCGGCCAATACCTGGGCGCGCGAACCGTGCGACAACGCCAAGTCGGGCCTTTCCCTCCACAAAAGGGGCAAGAAGCGCACTGCTCGATCGCAAACACCGAACACTTTTAATGCCTTGTTTTTGCCAAGATGCTTGCCGAGGCGAACGCACTTCATCTTATACAGCTCAACCATCTCGGGAACCTGATAGGCATCTCTTGCCGTCAGATAAATCTCGTGACCGCGCGCTTCCAGCTCGCGGATGATCGGAGCAAAGAAGGGCACGTGCGGAGTGTTGTCAAGATCGATCCAGATCTTTTTGCGCTTCGTCTCCGGAGCTCTGTTTAGCATCCCTTGACAAATTCCTTCCTTCTCCGAGTGTATGACGTTAGACATAGCAGGGCCCGTCAAGCTGTGGCTGCTCTTGTCCCGGAGGTGCGGGATCCGACGACCTTCCGCTGCGTTGGACACAAGCCGCTCATTCTCCCTTTCAAGTACTCCACATGGGGACAGCTTGCTCGACAAATTCCTGCACCTTTTCGACGACCCTTTTTTGCTGCTCTAAAGTGAGCTGGGGAAACATGGGAAGAGAAACGATCTCCAGGGCAATGCGCTCGGTAACCGGGAAATCGCCTTTCTGAAAGCCCAGATTCGCGTAGGCCTTCTGCAGGTGCAGCGGCACTGGGTAGTGAATGCCGGTGTCTATCTTTGCTTCGGCAAGATGTTTTTGCAGGCCTTCCCGGTCACGCACCCGAATTACAAACAGATGATAGACGGAGCGAGCCCAGTCGGGCTGTTGCGGCAAGAGGGCGCCTTCGGTGGTTCCCAAAAGCTCATGATAGCGAAGGGCAGCTGCTTGGCGCTTCTTGTTCCAGTCGGCCAGATGACGAAGTTTGACGGAAAGGAAACCCGCTTGTATGGCATCCAAGCGGCCGTTATATCCCTCGAGGTCATGGTGATACTTCCGCGATTGGCCATGATCGCGAATCATACGAATCTTCTGAGCTAGTTGTTCGTCGTTGGTGGTCACAGCGCCGGCTTCCCCGCAAGCCCCCAAGTTCTTTCCTGGGTAAAAGCTGAAAGCGCCCGCGCGGCCCATGGAGCCGGCCTTTCTCCAGCGCTTCTCCGGCCGAGAAAAGTACTCGGCACCATGCGCTTGGCATGCATCTTCGATCACCGTAAGCCGGTACTGTTCCGCCAGCGCCAGAATTGCGTCCATGTCCGCGGTCTGGCCATAAATATGAACCGGCACAATCGCCGTCACCGGGGACTTGGTCTTGCGGTGAATCAGCTTGTCGCTACCCGGCTGTTTTTCGCACTTATTCTCCAGATACGTTTGGAGTTTCCTAGCATCCATGCAATAAGTCTGTTCATCGACATCCACAAAATCTACGCGGGCTCCAGCTTGCGAGATCGCTTCGGTGGTGGCGATAAACGTGTGCGGCACGGTGACCACCGTGTCTCCTGGCTGGACGCCAGACGCCATCAGTGCAAAGCGCACGGCATCGGTGCCGCTGGCCAAGCCAACGCAGTAGGCGGTCTCACAGAAACGGGCAAACTCTTGCTCAAATTCTTCCACCACCGGGCCGCCGATAAATCCCGCGGTCTTCAGAGCCTTTTGCAGCACGGCCATAAGCTCGGGTTCGAGTTCGTGGTGCGGTGTGACCAGGTCCAAAAACGGAATTTTCTCGTTGTTCGTCATGATTTGCGTGCCTTTCTCTCCCTGCAAGCTGCGCAAAACTCTCGCTGGATTTCCCGCCACAATCGTGTTTGCGGGCACGTCCTTGGTAACCACGCTGCCGGCCCCCACAATGGCGTTTTCGCCGATCACCACTTTAGAGAGAATCGTTGAACCAGAACCGATCGATGCTCCCTGCTTCACCAGGGTGGTCTCCACCTTCCAGTCTTGTTCGGTTTGGAGTTGTCCGTTGCCAGCGGTAGCCCGGGGATAACTGTCGTTAATGAAGGTCACGCTGTGCCCGATGAAAACATTGTCCTCCAGCGTAACTCCTTCGCAGAGGAAGGAATGACTGGAGATCTTGCAGTTTTTGCCTATTTTGGCGTTTTTCTGGACCTCGACAAAAGCGCCAATTTTGGTGCCATCGCCCACTTCGCACCCATACAAGTTAATAAATTTCGATAATTTGACGTTTTTTCCCAGCTTCACATCAGGCGCGATAGAAAGAAATTCATTCATAGACTGATGATCTTGCCTTTCTGTTCCAGGGACTTGTTCGCGGCCTCCAGCACTCGGACGACGCGCAACCCAGCTTGGCCGTCGTTAAGCGGTTTTTCGTTTTTCTGGATGCATTCCACGAAGTAATTGGCCTCGAGTTTTAAGGCTTCCACCTGCTCAACACGGGGAGCCCACATATCGCCGGAACGATAGCTCACGAGCAACTGATACACACCTTCAGCGTTCACCTTGTCCACACCCTTGTCGTAGATCTTGATCTTCTCGTCGACCTCCACATCGTTCCACACCAGCATTTTCTTTTCGCCGCCGATCAGCGTGGTCCTGACCTTGACGGGGGACAGCCAGTTCACGTTGATGTGACCGATTACGTTATTCGGATAATACAGTGTTAGGAAGGCGATGTTCGCCAATCCATTCACGTGTTCCTGCCCGGTCGCGACGATCGCCTCGGGTTTTTCATTGATCACATAGTCCATAATCGACAGATCATGCGGAGCCAGATCCCATATTACATTCACGTCATGCTGGAAGAGGCCGAGATTCACGCGCGTGGAGTCGTAGTAATAAAGCTTGCCGAGGGTGCCATCCTCCACTAACTGCCGGATGCGCCGCACTGCGCCGGTGAACAAGAAGGTGTGATCGACCATGATCTGGAGATTCTTGCGCTCAGCAAGCTCAATCAGCTCTTCTGCTTGAGCTACCGTGGCAGTGAATGGTTTTTCAATAAAAATATGTTTCCCGTTTTCGAGTCCCTCTTTCGCGAGTTCGTAATGAGTCCGCACGGGGGTCACGATGGCCACGGCATCAATGTCCGGCGACGCCAAGAGTTCGCTGGGGTCACTGGTGACATCCATATCCGGATAAGCTTGCTTCACGCGTAGGAGCGACTTTGCACTGCGATCACAAACACACACCACACGCGAGCGCTCTTGGCCGTGAAAATTGCGGACAATATTGGGGCCCCAGTATCCATATCCAATCACGCCAACACGGATAGCGCCGCTCCGGCGTTCTTGCGCCAGCCCGGCTCTCACCGGAGATTCTGCGATTACAAGTGTCATGATTTGGTCTCTCCTAGGTCTTTCCGTGCTCGCATCCAGCTTCTCGCGGGATATTCTTTGTCGGTGTCATCGGTTGCAGAACGCGATGGAACAGTTTTCTGTTTAGCAGGAATCATTGGCGCCAAAACGAATGTCAGAGGGCTCTAGCAGGCACCATCGCCCATCAAGACCGCGCGCGGTGTCTCCAACAAAATCTTCAGATCCAGCAGCGGCGTCCAAGTCCTGGAATACTGCAGGTCGAGTCGTACCATCTCGTCAAAAGTGGTTTTGCTCCGGCCGTATACCTGCCACAACCCGGTGATTCCAGGCTTGGCCTCCAACAGACGACGCTTATGCCAGATGTCATACACTTCTAATTCGTAGGGAATCGGCGGTCGCGGACCCACCAGCGACATTTCTCCAACAAACACATTCCACAACTGAGGAAGCTCATCCAGGCTGGTGCGGCGGATGAAACGTCCGATCGGGGTGACCCGCGGATCGCTGGTGATCTTGAAAACCCCTTCTTTTTCGCCGTTCTGCGTGTGTTTCTCGGCTTTACCGGCTATAAATCTCTTAACATAATCTTTGTGGATGCTGTTGCTGGTCGATGACCGCATGGAACGGAACTTCAAAAAGACAAATTCCTTTCCGTTCTGCCCCACTCTTTGCTGGCGGAAAAAGACCGGTCCTTTGGAACAGATTTTGATAATCAAAGCCAGCAAAAGAAATATCGGCGAGAGAAGGATCAGGCCCACCCCGCTCACAACGAAATCAATCGCACGCTTCAATAGCAGTTGCAGTCTCTTCTTCTTTTCCGTTTCGAACAAATCCGAATAAAGTGGAGAAGACAACCGCTGGCCGTTTCCCTTGTCAGCCCAGGGGTCTGGGAAGGAATAGAAGGAAATCTTCAAATGCCTGCCGGCTTCGTCTTTGCAGAGGGGTTGACAGCACCGGCGGATCTTTGCTTCGATAACCCCAACCGCCGTCTGTGTATCCATACTGCCCAGCTCGGTAAAGATCACTCCCAGAACGCGGTCCTGTTCGAACCAACCAACGATGTCCGTCTCTCGAATAACGAAGGGAAGCAAAGGCGCGATCTTCCCTAATACCAAGGCTGGATCAACACGATCCTCAGCCGACTTATACTCAATCAGCATCAACAACAAGGGCTTCCGCGAACGTTCAGAACGCTTGCGTTCTCGGCTCACCATGGCGCGGAATAGTCCCGGCGCCAGTAACGTCGCCGCACCTTCAAAAGTGGGCACTCGGGGGGCCCCCGCGGTGGCGGTGGGGATCTGATTCTCAACTAGTATCGTGCTTGGCCTCTTATTCACTTTCGAGTCCTCGCTTCTCGACTTCGACAAATTTTTCCTTACGTCTCTCCGCAGTGGGCGGTTCTGACGCAAACTCCGGCTTCCAACTGGCTCTAAGGCTTAGTGCTACAAACGCTCCGGTGGAGAGCAACTCCCTAGCAAGGAGAGAAGCAATATGGGTTCCAAGAACACCCCCCTCCGGCTTCTCTCCTATATCTATGGAATAAAAGGATTAAGCCAAGTAGCGCGGCTCAGGCCTCTCGACCAGGGGAGCGGTTCAGGGCGGAGTTTGAGAACCCAGCTGTCCCATTGTCGTAAATGTTTTCCGTGTCGTATCCCTCTGAAAATAAATCACCTACAGGTGTAATCAAATCTCATTACGAAGATGAAGCGAAACATAGTCCGCAAGCGGGAAGAGTAGCTAGGCTGGAGGCAGCAGCAGGGAAAAAGTAGCTTATAGGGAAAGGGCTTAAGTGCCGATTTCTGGCTTCCTTGTTCAGTTCGTAGGATTGCCTTTCTAGACCCTGAATCGTTTGCTGGTAACGCTACTGTCAGGTCGCCCTGAGCGGGCCAGGGCGGTTCCCTTTCATGAGAGCCGTTCGGCACGCTCTTGGCGGTCAAGCCGCGGGCGTCTCTTTCCCGCTTCTTTTCGTGGACCGCGTCGCAAGCGAGAAGACTCTCTAGGCGCTGTTCCCGCTTCACAAGTTGTCGAGAAAAAACTGGGTCACGCGCTGCATCAGCACGCGGCGCGCGGGCGGATCGCTCACACCGTGGCCGCGGCCCGGAAAGACCAAGAGCTCGACGTATTTCCCGGCCTCGATGAGATCATTGATCATCGCTAGGGTGTTGGCGAAGTGCACGTTGTCGTCGGCGGTGCCATGTGCAATCAGCAATTTGCCTTTGAGCTGCGCGGCGTTCTTTAACGGTGAAGATTCTTGATAGCTCTCCTCATTTTTCTGTGGCAGGCCGAGGTAGCGCTCGGTGTAAATGGTGTCGTAATAGCGCCAGTCGGTGACGGGGCCGCCGGCAAAACCGGCTTTGAAATCTTCTGGATCCTCGAACAAGGCGTGCAGGGTCATGTGCCCGCCGTAGCTCCACCCCCAGATGCCGATGCGATTTGCATCGACATAAGGAAGCGACCGGAGATATTGAGCTCCGTCGCGCTGGTCAGAAAGCTCCTGCGCGCCCAGACGGTAGTGGATCGGCTCTTCAAAAAGATGGCCACGGCCGGAAGAACCGCGATTATCGAGCGAAAAAATGATGTAACCCTTTTGCGCCATAAGTTGGTGCCACAGAAAGTTGGCGCCACCCCAGGCGTTGCGCACGACCTGCACGTGCGGGCCCCCGTAGGTGTAGACGAGGACCGGATATTTTTTCTGTGGATTGAATTCCGGCGGTTTGATCATACTGGCGTTTAGCAGGATGCCATCGTGGGATTTCACGCTAAGAAAATCCGTGGGCGAGAGATGGTAGCTGCTGAGTTCGGCTACTTTGTTTTCCTCGAGGGCGGCGATAAACGAGCCGTCAGCGCCGTAAAGATCCTGCCGAGGAGGCCTTAGAACGTTCGAGAAGGTGTCATAGAAAGCGGCGGCGGTGGGGGACAGGACAGCGGCGTGTGTTCCTTCCTCTTTGGTAATGCGGGTGAAACCGGAGCCGTCAAGACCTACGCGATACAGATGCCGCTCTAGCGGAGATTTTTCTGTGCCTGTGAAATAGAGGAAGCCTTTCGATTCATCCACGGCATCCAGCCGAGTGATCTCCCAAGCGCCTTTGGTGAGCTGGACGAGTTCCTTGCCGCTGAGATCGTAGAGATAAAGATGACGGTAGCCGCTGCGCTCGCTGGACCACAAGAAGCGTTTGCCGTCTTTGAGGAAATACAGATCGTCGCTGATATTGATCCAGTATTGGTCTTTTTCCGCAAGAATTGTTCTGCTTTCGCCGCTGGCGGCATCGCTGATTACCAGATCGAGATTCGTTTGGGCGCGATTGAGGCGTTGGATAGCTAGATGTTTCGAATCGTTCTGCCATTTCACGCGGGGAACGTAAATGTCAGTTTCACTGCCAATGTTCATGGCCTGAGGTTCCCCACCGCGCAACCAGGCGACTAGGACTCGAACGATGGGGTTCGCACCACCGGCAACCGGATAGCGCTCCATCTCGGCTTCCCCGCTCGGCGAGGAAAAATCGACCAGCGGGTATTGAGAAACTTTGCGCTCGTCCATCTCAAGAAAAGCAATCGCGGTGGAATCCGGTGACCACCAGTAGGCGGTTTTGCTTTCGAGTTCCTCCGGATAGACCCAATCGAGCTCGCCCTTGCGAACCTCTTCGCTGCCATCTTGGGTTATGGCTCGCTCTTTGCCATCGGCGACAGCCACGAGCCAAAGATTGTGATCGCGCACAAAGCTCACAAACTTTCCGTCGGGGGAAATTTGGGGATCGCTAATGGTGGCCTGGCCCGAAACCAGCAAGCGAGCGGCTTGCGATTTCAGATCGAGCCAAGCCAGTGCCGTGGGGCCTGGGAATAGAATGCCGGTTCCATCCGGTGCCCATTGATATTGAGAAAGCGGGCGGCGGCCGAGCCCCGTGGCTTCTGTGAGGTTCGCTGTTTCGGCCGGCAGAATCGATTCTAGTTTGTCGGAGGCCACCAGAACGGAGCGTTTACCGGTCGCCGTGTCCGTGATCCACAGCTCGGTCTTGGCTTCCTTGCCCAGGCCGCGCGTTAGAAAATAGCTGAGCTGCCTCCCATCAGGCGTCCACAAGAGTCCCCTGGTCAGTCGCCCGCTCAAGCTCGGCTGCGAATAAATGCGTTCCACGGTCAGTGCTTTAGCTGAACTGGCGACAGATTGTTCCGCACCAAGAGGCGGAGCGAGGGCAGCGCTAAGAATCAAAGCGGCAAGAAACACGGACCAGCAGGAAAGGCGACTCCACATGCGCATACAACCCCCAGGGAAACTTAGCTTATCTTAGCGTGACGCACCTTTTGCACAAAGTTCTGGATCTGGCGACGCTACTTCTCCCTAGGAGCATGTCGGAGCCGCGCAAACCGGCATTGGAAGCCATAAAAAAAGAGCAGTTCCTATATTATCGTGTAGGAGAGGTGGTTCCGCCGGGGCGGCCCGTTAATGCGATGAATTCAGATTCCACTCTGCAGCTGCCGGGCTGCTTCCTACAGCGACGGCTATGGTATTTGGCCGTTTGGCTGGGGCTTACCCTTTTGCTGTTTTGGGAACCGGCCTCGAAGTTGATTGTTTTTTCGCTGAGGAATGACACCGCTTCTCACATCCTGCTCATACCCTTCCTCAGCGCTTATGTCATCTTCGCCGATCGCAAGTTCATCTTCCGTCGGCTAAACTCGGCCCCCGCACTGTGCTTGGTTCTGGCTTCTTTTGGATTGGGGATATTCGTCTGGCAGCATTTCGGACGCTCATCGACTCTCCCGGATAACTACCTGTCGGCCAATGCCCTGGCTATCGTGCTGTGCTGGGCCGCCGGGTTCGCTTTGCTCTTTGGCTGGCCGTCTTTTCGTATGGCGGCCTTCCCCCTTTTACTTCTTCTTCTCATGATCCCCTTTCCCGAGTCACTGCTCCAGAAAACCATCTACTTTCTTCAAGAAGGGTCGGCAGATATTGCCGGGGTGGTCTTTGACCTTTTGGGGGTGCCGGCCCTGCGCCAAGGTTTCGTTTTTCGTCTCGCTCATGTGAACATTGAGGTGGCCCAGGAATGCAGCGGAATTCGCTCGAGTATTGCCCTCGTGATTCTGGCCTTACTCGTGGCCCATTCCTGTTTTTCGAAATTCTGGAAAAAAGCGGTGTTTGTAATCGCCGGGTTGCTGATGATGGTGGTCAAGAATGGGGTGAGAATCGCAACCTTGACAATTTTAGCCAGCTACGTTGATCCCAGTTTTCTCTACGGCCGGCTGCACCAGGAAGGCGGGGTGGTCTTCTTCCTCATGGGGCTGATTCTGCTACTGCCTGTTTATTGGTTACTGAGACATGGTGAAGGCAGACCCCACGTTTCGCCATCGCAAGGTTCTTTGCCCTGAAAGCTTGGCTGGTCTTGGTCTCGGTTCTTGGTCTTCCCAGCCACGTCATGGGGTATTATTTGGTTTGCGGCTCAGCAGCATATCCGTAGTAATGATCCCCGTACGTTTCGCTCTTATCCACTCGATTCAGCACGACTCCCAAAATGGTTTTCTCTTCGAACTCACCGATGGCCTTCTGTGCCATTTCGAAGTCCGTCTTCCCCGCGCGCACGATGAAAAGCACGCCTTCGCACAGATCGGCGAGGACACTCGCGTCGTGCACGGCGATGGCCGGCGGTGAGTCGATGATAACCCAATCGAAAATCGGAGTAAGTCGGTCCAGCAGGGTTTTCATTTTTTCGCCAGTGAGAAGCTCGCTGGGGTTGGAAACCCCGCTCCCCCCTGCAATGAAGCAGAGATTGCCTTGATCTGCAACTTGAACAACTTCGCTTTCATCGGCCTGGCCTCGCAGATAGTCGGTCAGACCGGGTGTTCCAGCAGCGCCCAGCGTGAGATGCAATCGGGATGCACGCAAATCGCCATCGATGAGCAGAACCTTTTTGTCTTCCTGCCGAATGATCGATTGCGCCAAATTCGAAGCAATGAAAGTCTTGCCTTCCTCCGGCAAGCTGCTGGTAACCAGGACTCTTTTTAGCGGACGAGTGGCTGCAATCTGATGAAGCCTTGACCGCAAGGTGCGGAATTTCTCGGCTCCGTGCGGGAACCCGGATTCGCCTCCGAACACGCTAAATCGTGGGTCGACTTTCCACCCGCAGTGCTTGCATTTTGCAATCAGCTTCTCAAAGCCCAGGTTCCCTGGTTCTCCCCAACTGACCAAGCCCTTTGTTGCTGCTCTCGGCGTTTCGGCGGGGAGCGTTCCCTCGATGAGCGTCTCAGCAACAAGTTCGACCAGATCGGGCGCGGGCCTGCTCCCCAATTGGGCGGATCTCTCGCTTGCCGCTTTTTTCAATGCCTCGTGTATCCGACTCATCTGGTCCTTTCCCTCAACCGCTCGCGGCTGGGTACGTTTTGCTCCCGGGACGCGTATTTCACAAGCTGCTACCGTAAGGCGTGGCCACGCTTTACGGTTAAGGAAACCTCAAAACTCGGGACCATCGTCAAAACAGGCATCTTCAGGCAAGTTTCGACGTCACGTTCTGTGTACATGGACTTGTCGCCGACGGCCAACAGGTACAGGATTCCGACTGCCAGTGCCAGGCCCGTCCCCAATCCGCTGCCGACGAAAATGCTCCTCTTGGGGAAAGATGGCGTCAGAGGCATGCTCGGCGAATCCAACACCTTGAATGTTTCGCTCTCTTGCTGGTGCTCCAAGTCCGTGGCCATGGCCGCATTGTTTCGATTTTTCGACAAGTTATTGTAGAACTCCTCAGCGGTCTGGTGGTTTCTCGTCAATTCCTTGAACTGCTGCTCCACCATCGGGCTAGCTTGAACGCGCCCCTCGATCACGCGGATCTGTTCTTGTATCTGGCTCTGCCTTTTCGTCAATTCCGCGATGCTCATCTCGTCTTGTTTGACTTTGACCCGCAATTGTTGAAGCTGAGGGGGTTCATGCAGCGTTGCCGGCGAGGTGCTGGTGGGCCGGTCCTTCGATGGCTCTTCATCCATCTTCCGTTTCAGGTCGTCAATTTGCACTTTCACTTTGATCACATCGGGGTGCTGCGGGGTGTAGCGGGCCAGCAGAGCAGCCAACTGATCTTGCAATTCCGTCAGCTTCTGACCGTCTGTTTCTGGACTCGGTGCCCCGCTTGGCGTTGCTTTCCAGTTGGCTTCCTGCAAATTCAGCATCGTCTCGGTTGAGACTTTGTCCTGCTGCGCCCGGCTCAATGCCTGGGTCGCTGCTTCCAGTTGATTGTTCATGCCCGTCAGAAGGCTCAGGTTCGTTTGTTGTTCTTCGGGCAGGGAGCCAAGATACTTTCTCTTGAACAGCGCCAGTCTGGCATCCTGCTCGTCCAGTTTGGTCTTGGCTTCCTCCAGCTGCTGACTCAGGAAGTTGGTGGTATCCGCGGACTGCTGTTCACGATGTTTGGAGTTTTGCTCCATGAACATGGAAGTGACTTCCGTGCAGATCTGCTGGGCCAGTTGAGGATTATCAAAAGTCACGCTGACGTGAAACCCGGTGGGCTGCCGGTTTACCGAACCCAGCATCGGTTGACTGAGTTCGACGTCGATCGACTTTCTCAAGGATTCGACCAGATCATCGAGGCGCGCATCGTCACGTTTCTCGGGATATAGATTGAATTTTTCAATGATCGGTTGCAAGCGGGAGCGGCTGAGGATTTGTTCTTTCATCGAAGCCAAACGGTGATTCAAGTCGTCGCTGACAATGGGTTTCACAATATCGGCGGGCACCGTGGGTTGTTCCACCTCGACAATCGTCGAGGAGGTGTACTTCTTGGGAAGAACGAAGGTGGCGCTAAGGCCAAGCGCGCCTGATAGCACGGTAGACGCTACCGCAATCCACCAATAGCGCCGCAAAACACGCTTCACATCGACCGGTGTGAGATTGCCGTTCTGTACCATCGTTTGATGCCCTCGTTGCGGCTGAAACGCGGAACCTGCCAGTCGCACAGCCCCCTTTACTCCTGCCAGAGGCTTCCTTCCTCAGAATGCACGGCTAGGGCCACAGTGTTTTCCAAAAGCGGCCCGCACCTTACTTTAGAAATCCAATAAGCACTTAAGCCTCAGTAGCTTGCAAGTCCAGGGAGTTGTTGGAACCTAGCCCCCGCACTTGCTTATCGTTGCTCGTTCCTCGAGGTGTGGAATTATTCTATCTCATTTAGCCATTCATTTCTCTACGGTTGGTGCGCGGGGACGGCGGATTTTGTACTCGCCGTAGGCCGGAGTTGATCGCTCATAAGTGGTTGCTGTAGCTAGTTTTAGTTAAGGAGAAACAGAACTTCTTTGCTTTCCCAGGGGCCCAGGGTGCAAAATGACACCGTGACGCCACCTGGGAACCAATAGAATGCCATCTGGTCCGTATTCTCACCCGGCTATCCGCTTATCCTCGGCGTTTGCGCCATTTCTTGTTCTCCTCTGCGGTTTTCTCTCCTGTAGCTGTGCAACGAACCCCACTGTGAAGAAGCAGAAATACTTGGATCGCGCGAATCAAGATTTCAGCCAAGGCAAGTATGCGGAGGCCTTGATCTCCTACGGCCGCGCGATCCAAGTGGATCCGCACTTTGCCGAAGCGCACTACCGACTCGCGCAAACTCAACTAAAGCTGGGCAGCTGGGCGGCGGCATACCAAGAGTTGGTCCGAACCATCGATTTGCAACCGGAGAATTGGGCTGCGCAGCTCGATCTGGGGCGGTTGCAACTTGCCGGGGGCCGCGCCAAAGAGGCCAAGGAGCGCGCCCAGCTCGTCGTTCGAAGCGATCCGCGAAATGCCGACGCAGAGATGCTGCTATCGGAAGCGGATGTCGCGCTCGGCAACCTCCAGGCCGCCGTCGAAGAGGCCAGTGCGGCCATCGCCATGGCCCCCGGCCGATCAGACATGTATTTGAATCTCGGGCATGTACGGGTTCGAGAAAACAATCTTCAGGAAGCGGAACAAAACTTCAAAAAGGCGCAAGCTCTCGATCCCAACGCGGTCATGCCGCGAATGGCCTTGGCGAAATTTTACCAGCAAAATAAGCGTTGGACGGAAGCTGAAAACGAGTTGCAGGCAGCGATCCAAATGGCGCCCAACGACGTGGCCCCTCGCCGCGCTCTCGCGGCGCTGTACTTCAGCCAAGGGCAGGAATCCCAAGCAGAAAAGGTTCTGACTGAAGCCAAAGAGCAATTAGGGAATGACCCCAACGCCTACCGAATCCTCGGCGAGTCCTATATCGGCCGGGGGCAAAGCGGCAAGGCGCTAACGGAATTCGCGGCCCTGGCGGCAAAGTACCCCGGCGATCTCTTGGTACGCAAGACCTACGTTCAACTTCTGATTCTGGGCAATCGCATCGAGGAAGCAAACAACCAGAACCAGGAAATACTTAAGAAGTTGCCGCACGATCCGGAAGCCCTGGTACTGCAGGGTCAGATCGAAGTTCATCAAAATCAGACAGACCAGGCCATCGCCACTCTGCAGCAAGCCTTGAAAAATGCGCCCGATAACGCATTTGGCCACTACCATCTGGGTTTGGCCTTCCAGCAAAAAGGCAACACCCAGCAAGCCGAGAGTGAGTGGCGCGAAGCGGTGCGCTTTCGTCCCAGCCTTGCGGAAGCATGGGTCGCGCTGGGAACAAACGCCACGTCCCGCTCGGATTGGCGCGGCTTGCAAGAGATCAGCGATCAACTTATGAAAAATTCGCCGTCTAATGTCGACGCATACCTTTTTCACGCCACCGCCCGCATCAACCTAGGCGATGCGGCCGGAGCCGAGACCGATCTATATCACGTCTTGCAACTGGCTCCTGACCATCCGCTGCCCTACATCAAGTTAGGGCAAATGCGAGTTTTGCAGAAACGTTACAACGAAGCGGAAGCATTTTTCCGACAAGCGTTGAGTCGTGATTCCAACTCCATCGAAGCCGTGAAGGGCCTGGCCGGTATTGATTGGGCCAGGAACAAACCCGCGGTTGCCTTGAAGTTTCTTCAAGAACAGATCGATCGCCAGCCGCATTCATCGGCCTTGTACCAGCTGCAAGGAGAGCTCCAGCTGCAATCGAAACAAAACCAGCTTGCGGAGGCGTCGTTTTCCCAAGCGCTCGATCTGGATCACCACAATCTTGCGGCGCTGGTGCTTCTTGCACAAGCCCAGTCCGCGCAGGGTAAGACGGAACAGGCCCTCCTGAACTACCGGAAAGCCATCGAACTCTCGCCTTATGATCCCCATTTGTGTGTAGCTTTGGCCAGTCTTTATGAGAAATCGGGTGATTGGCAACGGGCGCAGGAAAGTTACCAAAAAGCTTTGGCCATTCAGCCAGAAGATGCTTTGGCGTCCAACAACCTGGCCTACCTGCTGCTGGAGCACAACGGCGACGTTACCCTGGCCTTGAGCCTCGCGCAAACCGGCCGAAAGGGTTTGCCGAAACTTCCCAACGCTGCCGACACTTTGGGGTGGGCCTATTACCAGAACCGTGTGTACTCGGCCGCGGTTCCGCTATTCGAAAACGCTGTGAAAGCCATGCCGAATAACCAGACCTATCACTACCACCTCGGTCTGGGTTACCTGAAGCTTCAAAATCCGGCTCGGGCCAAGGCAGAATTAGAAAAGGCCATCAGCATCGATCCGCAATCCGCAGTAGCCGATCAGGCTCGACAAGCTATCAGCGAATAGCGAATGAACCGCGGGCCCGAAGAGCGGAACGCAATTTTCATCAATTTGAATAATTTGAATATACAATTATTGCTATGGCTTTTAGAGTGTTCTCGTTCCGGACTGGCGCCGAGATCTCTCCCAAGCGGGACGCAAAATTCACTAACGTGTTGGCCTAGAGAATACTCTTGCAAGCTCGCTTGAAATACTGGCTTCCGGCCATTGGCCTCGCGGTTCTCATTTCCCTCTTTTCGACCCATTACTTTAGCAGCGAGGAAACTGCCCGCGTCATTTTGCCGCTGTTGCGGCGGCTTTTTCCTTCCGCCAGCCAACACCTGCTCCACCTGATGCATTACGGGATTCGCAAAGCAGCGCACGTCACCGAATTTGGCTTGTTTAGTATTGCGGTATTTCACGGCGTCCGCGCCGATCGTCGCGGTTGGAGACCGGACTGGGCGATCATTACGATATTGCTGGCGTTAAGCTACGCCGGTGTGGATGAGTGGCATCAATCTTTTGTGCCACTGCGAGAGGCCAGATTTCGCGATGTGCTGATCGACGCGTCCGGCGCTCTGCTGGCCCAAGTTTTTGTCTGGGCATACGCCAAACTGCATCGGAACGCCGTCCCTTTGCCAGAGTCATTCGACAAACCGTTTAGCTCTTGAAGTTCTGGCGACTTGTTTACGGGATGATAGCCATAGCTTGATTTGAATTGGTGCTCTCGTTGCCGCTGCCGTCCACTGCGGTGGTCACATAGTAGTAGGTGGTGCCACTTTGGATCGTATTATCCAGGTAAGTCAAGGCCGCGACCATTGCCGCGTTGATTTTGAGGTAGCCGCTCCCGTTGGTTGTGCTGCGGTAAATATTATACCCGGAGACCGTTGAGGTGCTGGCGGTCCAAGACAGCGCCACGGAATGCGCTTGCTGCGCCGTTGCGGTGAAATTCACACCGGGAACATCGGCCGCGTTTATCGTCACGTTGGTGCTCGCGGGAGACAATGTGTATCCGGTATTGCTGGGAGTTACCGTATATGTCCCGTTTGCCAAACCAGAGAAGGCGTAACTGCCTGACGCGTTCGCCATCGTCGTCGCTCCAGCGGCCCCGCTCAACGTCACGGTGGCTCCCGCGCCGCCCGCAGCCGGACTGATCGTCCCGGAGATGGTATAGGTGGCACTTTGCGGAGTGTCTGTGAAATTTATCCCGGCGACGTTGGCGCCGCTGACCGTGGCAGATTGGCTCGTTGGACTGAAGGTGTAACCGCTATGGCTGGGCGTAATCGCGTAAGTTCCGTTTGGCAATCCCGTGAAGGTGTAAGAGCCGGAGCTATCCGCAGTTGTCGTAGCGCTAGCTGCTCCACTGGTCATGACCGTCGCACCGTTTCCACCCGCTGCCGGACTGATCGTCCCGGAGATGGTATAGGTGGCACTTTGCGGAGTGTCTGTGAAATTTATGCCGGTGACGTTGGCACCGCTGACCGTGGCAGCTTGGTTGGCTGGACTGAAGGTGTAACCGCTATGGCTGGGAGTAATCGAGTAGCTCCCGTTTGCCAAACCAGCGAAAGTGTAAAAGCCGGAGCTGTTCGCCGTTGTCGTAGCGCTAGCTGCTCCATTTAACGTGACCGTTGCGCCGTTTCCGCCCGCGGAAGGACTGATGGTCCCGGAGATGTCGTAGGTTTGCGGGGGCGGTGGTGGGGTGGATGAATTTCCGCTGACAACACCAGAACAACCCCAAGACAAAGCCATCGAGGCGAGCATCCCGGCGAGTGCGAGCGCGGATCGCCCGCTAAGACTTGGTTTCCGACGGCGTATAGGTTGGCCTAAGTGCTCATCCGGCGGTGCCAGTCTCATGCTCCAGGCAGCTCCAGAATCTGCCTGGGGCATAGAATAAGCGGGCCTGGGACTGCAAAACACTGTTTGAGAGGCCAATTTAAGTACAGGTAATGACCCTGTACAGGGGGCTCGTTTGCAAGCCATCATGACGCGATTCCCAAGAAAACACCGCAGCAAAGGGAGGCACTGATTCTGCAGGGGCGGATTCAGCTGCGCCAGAAGAAAGTGGATCGAAGCCCCCGCAATCGTTGGAGCCGGCTCTCACCTAGGCCCTGAAAATGCCATGGGCCATTACCTGCTTGGTGTCGCATCCGGAGTAGCAGAACGGCACGCAGCTAAGCTCAGAGCGAGTGGCGCGAAGCGGCACAATTGCGTCCCAATCTTTCTAAAGGCACGGAGGCGCCCGGCACCAGCGCTTCGCAACACGCCGACTGGGGAGAGGGTGCTCCAGCCAAACTACGTGTACATGGGCGAATTTCTCAGTGCGTTCCAGGAGAATCTCTGATTTAATCGAGAAGAGGCATGAAAATGATTGCAGAAG
>Ga0307478_10000206_pt1 | contig 69032 bp, 69 predicted proteins | sample atmos_gasesECM4C_2_FD_203713 | JGI IMG/M metagenome (GOLD analysis project Ga0307478, IMG submission 203713) | Hardwood forest soil microbial communities from Morgan-Monroe State Forest, Indiana, United States - atmos_gasesECM4C_05 | ecosystem: Environmental > Terrestrial > Soil > Temperate...
GCGGGCATGATGCGACGAGCCATTCGGTCGCCCACCTGGAAGATCGCGTAGAGTCCGGCGGCAGATCCGAGGCCTTTGAAAACGTCCCATAGCCGCGGGCGTTCGTGTCGCAACGCGGGCTCGGCGGCCAGTGCATAGGCGCCGAGGCCGCCGACCCCGAGCGTCATGCGCAGCCAGAATTGCGAGCGCGGCCCGCGGAAGGCCGCCGTCCACACCACTATGGCCAGCCCGAGGCCGGCGATGACTCGCTTCAGCGGACCGCCGATCCCGCGACCAGCCCGACCAGGAGCAGGACCCCGAAGGCGCCATGCAAGCGGGCCGTCATGAGGTCGATCATCGCGATCGCGCGCAGGTGACCCTCGGCGCCGCGCTCCGCGTCCCGCAAGATCCAGGCGACCAGCGGAAGGCTGAAAAGGGTGAGTAGGGCAAGCTTGGGCAGCGCGCCGACCATCACCGCCAGGCCCACGGCAACGTAGGCGCCGAGGATCAGCATGACGTAGACCCAGTGGGCGGCATCCCGGCCGACCTGGGCGGAGAAGGTGGTAAAGCCGTGCCGCGTATCCTCCGCGACGTCACGCCATTCATTTCCGTGCAGGATCGCGGTGACCAGCAGTCCGACCGGCAGCGAGACGATCAGCACGTTCGGGTCGAAAGTCCCGGTGACGGCGTAGTAGGCGCCGGCCACCATCAAGGGTCCCATCAGGATGAAGACGAGTGGGAGGCCCAGTGCGCGGTACTTGTACTGGAATGGCGGGGCGGTGTAGAAGTAGCCGCCGATGAAGCCGATCAATCCCAGGAGCACGATCGGCCAGCCGCGCTGGAGGAGGAGGACGATGCCCATGATGAGCGCGAGGATGAATCCGGACCACGCGACGACGAAGGCATCGCGTTCGCTGATCCGGCCCTTGAGGATCGCCATCGACATCCGCGGCGAGGTGATCGCATCGATCCCATGCCGGACGTCATAGATCTCGTTGATCACGTTGGTTCCGATGTGCAGCCCGAGGGCGCCGACAAGCGCCGCGAGGAAGAGCGCCCAGTGCATGCGGCCCTGGCCGAGGGCGATGGCGCCGCCCACCGAAACCGGTAGCAGCGAGGCGGTGAAGCTGAAGGGCCGCATCACTTCCCACGCCCCAGCAAGACGACGGCCCACCGAAGCCCCCACCCTGCCCTCCCCCAGAGGGGGAGGGGTACCAGCAACAGCGGCGGTGGCTCCACGCGACGCATAGGCGACCGCGGCGTCGAGGACGGCATTGACCTGGGCGTCTTCCTGGAGGATTGGCTGAAGCAGGGGCACGTCCATGCCGGCGTCGTGATAGTCGCTCGCGCGGGCCGCGACCTGATCCACCGTGCCGCAGAGGATGAAGGCGTCGAGCAGCTCATCCGGGATCAGCTCGCCGGCGCGATGGTAATCCTCGGCGCGCCAGGCGGTCGCGATCTGTGTGCGCAGCGCCGGGTCGAATCCCGCGCGCTTCATCGAGATGTCGCTCAGAACCGACATCATGTAGATCACGAACGGCTCGCGCTTGGCGCGGTTCAGCGCTTCCTGGCGGCTGCTGTCGAAGAGGCACAGCAGGTAGCCGCGGAAGTCGATGTCGCCGACGGAGCGACCGTGCGCCGTGGCACTCTCGAGCACGCGGGCGCGCATCTTCTGGAACGCCGGCAGCGACTCGGCGGGACGCGCCAGGTAGCCGTCGGCTTTCTCGCCACACAGGTCCAGGAAGGGCGTGCGGTAGGCCGCGATGTAGATCGGGATCCGGTGCGGAGGCTGGAACATCGGTTGAAGCGGCGGGACTTTATCGTTGAGCTTGAGCGGCTGGCCGGTCCACAGTCGCCGGATCTGGTCGATCGATTCCGAGACGCGGGCGACCGTGTCGTCGTAGGGGATCGCCATCTGGGAAAGCCGCAGTGGTAGACCGCTCCCCAGTGCGAGCGTGACGCGGCGCGGCGCGAGATCGTCGAGGGCCGACATGGTCATCGCCACCACCACCGGATGACGGGTGTATGGATTGAGGGCCCCGGCGCCGAGCCCGATGCGACGCGTCTCCATGCCCATGGCCGTCAGGTAGGTAATCGGGTCGCGCTCGAAATAGCTGTCGTGGACCCAGACCGAGTCGAGGCCGAGATCCTCAGCCCGCCGAGCCCATTCGGCAGTGTCGGTGACGCTGCCTCGGGCGGCGAGTCCCAACCCAATTCGGCGCGCGAGCTCTGCCACGTGATCAGCATAATCGTGAGCGTGGGGCAAGAAGCGCGGGCAGAGCGCATCCGGGCGATGTTCGACCAGATCGCGCCGCGCTATGACACCGCCAACCAACTCTTCAGCCTCGACCGCGATCGTGCCTGGCGTCGGCGGGCCGCCCGTCTGACCCGGTTACAGGCCGGCCAGACGGCGCTCGATCTCTGCACGGGCACCGGAAAGCTCGCCCACGAGCTCCTACCGCTGGTCCGCCCTGGGGGGCGCGTGATCGGGATCGATTTCTCCCCCGGCATGCTGGATCGGGCGCGCAAGCGTGAACCGGACATCGAGTTCCGGCAGGGAGACGTCACCCGGCTGGCAGAGGACGACGCCAGTATCGATGCGGTGACGATCGGCTTTGGACTGCGGAACCTGGTCGACCGGGACGCGGCGTTGCGGGAGATGCGGCGCGTTCTGCGGCCGGGGGGGCGGTTGGTGGTGCTCGAGTTCGCGCCGCCGACCGGCCCGCTGCTGGCGGCCTACCGCTTCTACCTTGGCCGGGTCATGCCCGCGGTCGCGGGTCTGTTCAAAGCCGAAGAGGCAAGCGCCTACCGCTACCTCGCGGAAACGGTCGAGGGCTTCCCGAAGCCCGCCGTGCTCGCCCGGGACCTGGAGGCGATTGGTTTCAAGGTCGACGTGCAGCGGATGACGGTCGGCATCGTCGCCTTCCATGTCGGGGTTCGGCGAGACTAGGCCGGATGCCATCCCTGTGGGCGTTGCCCAACCTGCTGAGCTTCTCGCGCATCGTGGCGGCGCCCATCCTGTACTGGCTGGTGGTCTCCGGCGGTCGCTACGGGTTTCTGGCCGCCGCCGTGCTCTTCGTCGCGGCGTCCCTCACCGACACGCTCGACGGTCAGATCGCGCGGCGCCGGCACCTGGTGTCCCCCCTCGGAATTTATTTGGATACCACCTCCGACAAGATCCTGGTGGCGGTGCTGCTGATCGCGATCGCCGTGTCCCATCTTGCCCCCGGCTGGATGGCGGCCGTCATCATCGCCCGTGAATTCCTGGTCACCGGGCTGCGTAGCTACGCGGCCGCGCTTGGGATCGTCATCACGGCGGGTGGCTGGGGAAAGGCCAAGGCGTTGATCACGATCATTGCCCTCTTTCTTGTGCTGTTCGAAGGTGATGCACGCCAGGGCGGGCTACTCAACACGACGTCGGCGCCCGGTAGCGTGCTCGTAAGCAGCGTCGGCCCGTTCACGATCGCCGTGTGGGCCCTGTTGATCGCGGTCATCTGGACGCTCGGCTCGGGCGCAGAGTACATCCGCGAGGCCGTTCCGTTGCTGACCCGGACCCGACCCGTGGTGATCAAGGGATCCGCAGGCGACCTCTAGACCGACTGGCTAGACGCCGATGTCTTTGCGGACGAAGCGCAAGGCGCCCAGCGCGAGCGCCAAGGCGGCAACGACGATGACGCCAAGGATGGACGTCAGCTGCAGCCCATTGAGGAGCGGCGAGCCATAGTAGTAAAAGGGCGATAGGCGGAGCGTGGCGTTCGGTAGGTTGAGCTCCGGTCCAATGAAGCTCACGAAGAACCAGAATGCCAGCAGAAAGCTCAGCAGCCCGGTGTCCGCTGCCGTGCGCAACCAGCCCGCCGCCAGGTAGCCCAAGCCGGCGACGAGCAGGCCGAGGGGGATCATGCCCAGGATGGCCGCCGCGAGGTTGCCCCCATTGAGTTGCAGCCCGGAGGCCGCCGCGGACGCGGCGCAGACGAGCAAGGTGATCACGCTGATGGCGATCGTGGCCGTTGCCAGTGCGGCGAAGCGGCCGAGGAGGACCGACAGCCGGGGCTGCGGCGTCGCGAGCACCAGTTCGAGGCGCCCGTCCTGCTCGTCAGCAGACCAACCGTTCACCTGGGTGACCGCGAAGGCCATCAGGAAAAGCGGCAGGAAGACGAACATCGCGCTCAGGAAGCCGGCATTGAGGCTGGCGTCGCCACCGCCGATGTTCTTGATCAGTTGCGTGAAGGCGGCATTGCCGGAGAGCAAGGTGGACAGCTTCGTTTCCAGCAGCTGGACCGCGTAAACCATCCAGCCGGCGAAACCAGCGATGCCGAGCGTCCACCAGAAGGTTGGCATGGTGATGGTACGCAGGCTGCGCGCGTAGACGGACCGCAGCGACCAATCTGCGACGGGCAACACGCGACTCGCCTGACGCTCGGGCAGCCGCAGCCAACGCGGCAGTGGCACCGTCCCTCCGACGTCGCGCCAGTTGAAGAGCCACACTGCAATCCCGCCGAGTCCGATCGCAAGCACGGCCAGCAACACCATCGCACCGGCATTCACGCCGTAGCTCGGGATCAGTCCCTTGCTCAAGTTGTAGTAGTAGATAGGGGAGAGGCGCGAGATCCACTCGGTGTTGGGGGCGATGCGGTGGACCATGTCAAGGACGATGAAGATCAGCAGGAGACCGGCAGTTGCGCCGGCGGCCGGACCTCGCTCCTCCGTGAACTGCGAGATCAGCAGCGCGACGCCGCCGAAGACGGCGGAGATTAGCGCGAGGTCCAGCCCGAAGAGCAGCGCATCGCCCAGGCCGAAGTCGGCCCCGAATTGCCGGCCACCCGCGAAGGCGATGAGCCCGATCAGGACGCCCATCGCGAGCAACGCGGTCCACATTGCCGCCAGCTTCTCGAGCGCGACGCGCAATCTGGGGCGGGGCACGGATAACAGCACGTCGAGCGAACCGCGCTCCTCTTCGCCGCGCAGCATGCGACTGCCGGCCAGGATCGGCCAGACGGTGATCAGGAAGATGAAGATGCCGATCTTGAAGGTCGCGTAGCCGCCGATCGTGGTGACGGCCACGGCATCAGCGTTCCAGGCGAAGCTGGCCGCAATGGCGGCCAGTTGCTGGCGTGCCGCGGGCGTCGTGACCAGCGCGGCCACGCTCGCCATCGGCGATACCACCACCAATCCCATGCCGATGCCCCAGCCGAGGATCGCGATGCGGTAATCGCGAAGGCTCTTCAGAAAGACGCTGCTAAGCCACATGGTCGGTGTCCCTGGCGGGCGGGTTGTCCGGTTCGTAGTAGCGAAGGAAGATGTCCTCGAGGCTCGGCTCATAACTCACGAGCGAGACGACGGGATAGTGTGCGGCGGCTTTGATCACCGCGTCCGCAGTTCCCTGCATCGTGAGGCGGAGCCCATGTCCGTGGTTGAGCGCCTCGACCTCCAGCACGCCGTCGAGGGACTTGAAACTGTCCGCCGGAACGGCGTTGGCGAATGTGATCGTGATCTCATAGCGTTTGATCGCCTTGACCTCGGCAACATCGCCGATGCGAACCAGGCTGCCGTCGCGGATGATGCCGACCCGGTTGCAGGTCTTTTCGACCTCACTGAGCACGTGCGACGACAGGAAGACCGTGCGCCCCTCATCGCGTGCCTCCTTGACCATGTGATCGAACTCCTGCTGATTCAGCGGATCGAGACCGCTCGTCGGCTCGTCAAGGATCAAGAGCCGTGGCCGGTGCATGAAGGCCTGGATCAGGACGACCTTGCGCTTGTTGCCGGTTGAGTACTGGCGGAATTTGCGACTGGTGTCGAGCTCGAAACGCTCGACCAGTTGCTCCAGGTATGCCTGATCCACGCCGCCGCGCAGGTGCGCGAAGTACTCGAGGATCTGCCCGCCGGTCAGGCTGGGATCGAGGGCGGGCTCCCCTGGCATATAGCCGATGAACCGCTTGATCTCCACGGATTTCTCCCAGCAGTCCAGCCCTGCGATTCGCGCGGAGCCAGCGTCGGCGTGCAGGAGGGCCATCAGAAGCCGGATGGTCGTCGTCTTGCCCGCGCCGTTGGGGCCAAGAAAGCCGAACACGTCGCCCTCCTCCACCTGGAAGGAAACGTCGGTGATGCCGACCTTGCTCCCGTAGCTCTTGCTGAGGCCTTGCACGTCGATCATGGCTGTCATTGTTGTCCCCCTTTTATCCGAACCAGAAATGCAGGGTCGCCCGATCGGTGAGCGTCAACGACCCCTTCGGAATCCCAAGGATTCGCTCGTACGCCGCTGTGTATCCGGCGACCGTTCGCTCAACGACCTCGAAGGGGATGGTGTTGGCCTGGCGGGCGATGAAGAGGTGCGTAGCCTGCTCCTGGAACCCCAGCATTACGGACAGCAGGACCGTCGCCGTTTCGTCCGGCGATGCGACATTGAACACACCCTCGTCGATTCCCTGCTTGATCACCGCGGAGAAGCGTGGCGTCATGAGGCGCACCGTCATGCGTCGGAGCTTCTCCCGGACGATGGCGTTGCTATCGGAGCTCCAAACCTCGATGATCGCCAGTACCAGGTCTTTCCGCTCGGCCTTCCACACGGCGATGCCGGCGAACACTCGCTCGAGCTTCTCGAGGGCTGACAGGTTCGGATCACCGAGTATTGGTGCCATGCGGGCAATGGCGCCGTCGGCGAAGCGCTCGACGACCGCCTCCAGCAGGGCCTGCTTGGAGTCGAAGTAGTGGTAGAAGGCCCCCTTGGACACCTCCAGGGCGTCCAAGACGTCCTGGATGCTCATGGCCTCGTATCCCTTGGTTTCGACGAGGCGCTGGGCGACATCCAGGAAGGCGTCTCGGCGAACGGTATGGAGGGTCGCGTTAACGGTCCGAGGCATACCGGCAGTATAACATACCGGCGGTCGGTTTGTTAATTAGTTGACGCCGGGTTTGAAGCGGAGGCCAGCGGCCTCGGCGAAGAGCGCAATGCTGGAATCAGAAAAATCATCGGCCAGAATGATCGCGCGAGGCGCTCCGCCCTGATCCACGACAACCAGTTCCCGGTAGGGGATCCCGGATCTGGTGCGCTGCAGCCTCACCTCGAGGCGCCCCACTTCCGCAAGCGCCAGCTTGCGAACGGAAAAAGGGGTTCGCGCGACCAGAGTTCCATCCTCGACAAAGATTGTTGAGCGGCGGACGACCACGAAGGCGCCGAGAATCGATAACGCACTGACAATGGCCGCTCCTCCTCCGAAGAACCACGCGGCCGCGGGATTGGGCGCCGTCACCGCCGCCCAAATCACGCCCCCGTCGAGGATCGCCATTACGGCCAGGGTGACCCACCATATCCATGCGATGTGTTCGCCCAATCGGGGCCGTCGTGACTCTGTCATCTCCTGGTGTAATGCGGACCCATGCCGCATTCTTTCGACGGGGTGCGACTGATTCCGGCCCGCTAAACGCGGTCTCGCGACGGCATGAAGTCGACCGCCGCCTCCCGTCCTTTCCAGGTGACGAAATGCTGGGCCGGCTCAGTGCGGGCGACGACCTTGCCACCTCGGATGACGAGCCGCCGCGGGGCCATCAGCCTGACGGCATCGCTTTCGCTCGGAGCATCAAACAGAACGAGGTCCGCGCGGCACCCAGGTTCCAATCCGTAGTCCGTTAGTCCGAGGGTGCGCGCCCCGTTGATGGTGATCATGTCAACCAGCGTTCGAATTTCCTCGTAGCCCGACATCTGGCCGTAGTGCACGAGGACGAAAGCGGCCTGGAGCGGATCGGCCTTCCCGAGCGGATACCAGGGGTCCATCACCGAGTCGTGACCGAGGGAGACGTTGACGCCGGCGGCCAATAACTCCTTGAAGCGGGTGTGCCCGCGGCGGATGGGGTAATGGTCGAAGCGGCCCTGCAGCGTGGCGTTGTCGAGGGGATTCGTGACCATGTTCAATCCGGCGCGCTTGACGTTGACGATCAGCCGGCCGGCATAGGCGTTGTTGTAGGAATGCATCGCCGTGGTGTGGCTCGCGGTCACTTGCCCCTCCATGTTGAGGCGAATGGTCTCCGCGGCGAGCACCTCCAGGAATCGCGAGTGGTCATCGTCGGTCTCGTCACAATGGATATCGACCTGCTTGCCGAACTCGTGCGCGAGCGCCACGGCAAATTTCACCGACTGCTCGCCATACTCGCGGGTCAGCTCGAAATGCGGAATCCCGCCCACGACGTCGGCTCCCAGTTCCACCGCCTGTCGCATTAGTCGCTCGCCATCGGGAAAGGACTGGATGCCCTGCTGTGGAAAGGCGACGAGCTGGAGGCTGATTTGATCCGCGAATTCCTGCTTGACCTCGACCAGGGCCCGCAGCGCAGTCAGCTTCGGATCGCAGACATCGACGTGACTTCGGACGAAGAGGACGCCGTTCGCGACCTGCCAGCGCAACACCTGCGACACCCGACGCTTGACGTCCTCGATCGTCAAGTCCTTGACACGCTCGCCCCAGATCGCGATGCCTTCGAAGAGTGAACCGCTCAGGTTCTGTCGCGGCTGCCCGACGGTGAGCACGGCGTCGAGGTGGATGTGCGGCTCCACGAGGGCCGGCGTGAGGAGGTTGCCGCGAGCGTCGATTACCTGGTGCGCAGCGGGCGGCGGCGCACCCATGGGTGAGGGAACGATCCGGCCCCCCTCGATCGCCAGGCTCGCCAGTGTCTCGGATCGCGGCAGGCGGGCGTTGGTGATCAGCAGATCGAGCACGGTCGAAGTCTAAATCGTCGCGCTGGACAGAGCGTGACGGACGCCCTAAAATTCAGCCCGAAGCTGGCAACCTCGCAAGCGTGGGGAATGGGGAGAGACTGTGGCCACAACCACTGACATCGACTCGCAGGTACCCGTTCGGGAGGGGGAATACGGCTCGAGGGTCACCGCCGTCGAGCCCGGGGGCGTCGAGTACATCCCCGACCGGGAGCGACACGGCAGTCCGATTCAGCTGTTCTGGACCTGGGTGTCACCGAACATGGAGTTCGCGACCGTCTTCGTCGGCGTGCTGCCGATCGCCGTCTTCGGCGGCGGTTTCTGGCCGACCGTCCTGGGCGTCACCATCGGCAGCCTGATGGGTTCGATCACCCACGCCATCCTTTCGACCATGGGGCCGCGGTTCGGGGTCCCGCAGATGGTCGAAGGACGGGCCTCCTTTGGCTTCTTTGGCAATTTCCTTCCGGCCGCCCTCAGCTGGCTGACCGCGAGCTTCGGCTGGTTCATCGTCAACAGCGTCAGCGGTGCGTTCGCCCTTGTCACGCTGGCCTCAGTCCTGAACAAGAGCTGGGTACTCAGCTTTGCGGTGGCCTTCGCGGTCGTTGTGGTCGTGCAGGTCATCGTGGCCTTCATCGGGCATAACTTGATCCATTCGTTCGAGCGAATCATCTTCCCCTACCTGACCATCGTGTTCGTACTCGCCACCATCATCATCCTGGCGCAGTCGCACCCCGGGCTCGACTTCAATGGCAAGGCGCCAGTGGCCTTCGGCGGTCCCTCTGGCGCCTTCATCCTGGCGGTCTTCATCGCGTTCGGCTATGCGATCGGGTGGAACCCATTCGCGTCCGACTACAGCCGCTACCTGCCCAGGAACTCCAGCCCCAGGGCCGTCGCGCTAGCGGCCGGCCTCGGCGTCTTCCTATCGTGCACCGTGCTGGAAATCGCCGGCGCGGCGGCCGCGACGATCGCTCCGCTGGGCAACAATCCCACTCCGCTGTTCACCGATCCACTTCCCGTCTGGCTTCAGGTCCTGGTCTTGCTGGGCATCGCGATTGGGGCCGTGGCGGCCAACGTGTTGAACATCTACTCCGGCTCGATGGCGTTTCTCACCCTGGGGATCAAGCTCGCCGTTGAGAAGCGGCGGGCGATCTCCGCCGTCGTCTTTGGCGCGATCGGCCTCGCGATCGGGCTCTTGGCCCAGGCCAATGTCGCGCCGGGGACCAAGTACGAGAACTTCCTGCTGCTGATCACCTACTGGATCACGCCGTGGCTGGCCGTTGTCATCACCGATTTCCTCTTGCATCGGGGCAACTATCCGGAGCAGATCTTCTATAACACCGGGTGGGCCAACTGGAAGGGGTTCATCGCGATGCTGGCCGGGATCGTCGCCAGCACGCCGTTCTGGGACCAGGGCGCAACGTTTTTCCAGCTGCCCTTGTGGTTTGGCTCGGTCCCGACGAACAACCCGCAGCTCGGCGACCTCAGTTTCTTTGCGGGCGCGATCGTGGCAACTATCGTCTACCTCGTGCTCTACCAGGTCACCAAGCGGCCGGCCCAGGCGCCGGCGCGAGCAAGGGTCTGATCTAGCAGGACAACGAAGAGCGGCTGAAGGCTAAAGCCGGACCGCGGTCCGAAGCAAAGCCTTCAGCCGGTCCGGCTGGCGGCGGTAGCGTTCCCACTCGGAGGGCACCTTCGTGGCCTTCTCGAGGATCGCCCAGAGCACGGAGTTGACCGGCGTCGGCACGTCGACGCGGCGTCCGGCGTCGACCACCGCTCCGTTCAGGTAGGCGGCCTCGGTCCTCGACTTGCCGCGGCTCAGGTCCCACCAGAGCGAGGGCATCTTGCCACCCCGCGCGCCCCCGAGTCGTGGCTCGAGCAACATCTGGGCGAGCAGCGACGGAAGACTCATGGCTCGCCGGAGCACGGGTGTTGGCAGGCCGGGAAGGGCGACCACCGCGAGATGCAGCCGGTCCATGACCGCAATCGCCTCACGAAACGCGGCCCGTTCGTAACGGAAGAGCTCGCTGTCGGCGAAGACGTGGCTCGGCGGCAAATCGAGAATGGCGCTCTGGGCATTGCCCAGGATGTTGAAGAGGAGCTTCGACCATTTCATCGCCCGAAAGTCCGAATAGCGGCGGGCCCTGAAGCGCGCGGCGTCCAGCTTGCGCACCAGTGGGGCGACATTGACCTCGGGTGAAACCGGCGCGAGCGCCACCCCGCCTCGACGCGAATGCAGCTGGATCGTGCCGGGCTCGTCGAGGCTGACCGGCACGGTCAGGCTGCCCGCCATCAGGGCCTGTTCGGGCAATGCCGCGGCGATCGCTTCTTCGTTGCCCACGCCGTTTTGAAAACTGCCGAGGATCGTGCCGGGGCGCAGCACGGGTTGTAGCTGCTCGATCGCGTCCAGCGTGTCGTAGCCCTTGACGGTGAGGAAGATGTAATCGAAGGGACCCATGGCCTCGGCGACGCTCTGACGCGCCGACCGCACCAATTGGTTGCTGACCTTGCCGGCCGACACCAGTCTGACCCCGTCGCGGGTGACCGCCTCGACGTGCGACTGGCGTCCAACCAGGGTCACCTCGCTGCCTCCCTGGGCCAGCCGCGCACCGAGCAGCGAGCCGACGGCACCCGCGCCGAAGAATAGGAACCGCAGGGGCGGCGGGGCAGGCGGTCGTTCCGGCATCAGTTCGGCGTGATCTTGAGTTCTCTGCCCGTGGCGAGCCGCTCGATGTTGATCCGGTGCCGGAAGAGGATCAACGCCGCCAGCGCGACTCCGAGCACGACGACGGACCAGCCGACTGGGCGCCAGGCTTGCCAGCCGATGAGGTGGAGGACGATCAGACTGATGAATCCGACGGCGACCGCGCTCAACGAGGCGACCGATGCCACCTTCGTGAGTCGGATGACGAGGAACCAGGTCAGGCCGGCCAGTACGATGGCGACCGGAGCCAGCGCCAGCAAGACGCCGCCTGAGGTAGCAACGCCCTTGCCGCCGTGAAAGCCGAGGTAGAGCGGCCAGGTGTGGCCGGCGACGGCGGCCAAGCCGATCGCCGCCAGCGCGAGTTCGTTGCCTCCAAGGCCGAGGGCGATCCCGAGCATCACCGGGATGAAACCCTTGAGGCCGTCCGCGATCAGGGTAAGGGCGAAGGCCCCGGCGCCGCCCGCCCGAAACACGTTGGCCGCGCCGATGTTGCCACTGCCCAGCTTCCGCAGGTCCTGGTTTCGATACACCTTCATCACCAGCCAGCCAGAAGGGACAGAGCCGAGTAAATAGCCGAAGGCCACGAGCAGCAGGGCGGTCAGCATGGGGGGTGTCCTCGAGACGTCCCCATCATACCGCTGGATTTGCCGATCTCAGCGCACTTTCGGTATCACATTCCTGGGTATTTCGAAGCGGAACTCGCTGCCGACCCCCGGCCGGCTGTTCACGAGCACCCGGCCGCCATGGGCGCGGGCGACCTCCTGGACCAGGTAGAGGCCGATGCCCATGCCGACGAGGTGACGGTTTTCCTCGGTTTCGATGCGGGCGAACCGCTTGAACAGCTGTCCCTGCGCCTGTGGGTCGACCCCGAAGCCGTCGTCCTGGACGCTGAGGCTCCATTCGCGATCGGCCTCCATCAAGGCGACGTCGATCCGGCCGGTCGGGCCGGGCCGGAAGCGGATGGCGTTGTCCAGCAGCTCCCGGATCGCGAGGTGGAGCCAGTACGGGTTGCCTCGAACCGGGGCCGCAAGGACGTCGAGGCGCAAATCGATCGCCAGGTCTGGGAAACGTCGCTGCTGGTCTTTGATGATCGGCTCGAGGAGCTCGACCAAGTCGAGGGGCTCGGTCGCGATGGATGGAGCCAGCTCGTCGAAACGGCCGACCAGGCTCATGTCCATGATCAGGCGGCTGAGCTGCCGGGTCTTTTCGAAAATCCGTGATCCGGCCAGTTTCTGGTGCTCTGGACTCAGCCCGCCCTGGGCGAGCATCGACGAGTACCCGAGGATCACGCTCAGCGGGGTTCGCAGTTCGTGCGCCGCGAGGTTCAGGAACTCGGTCTTGGCGGCATTCATTTCGCGCAGCCGCGCGATGTCCGCCTCGAGCGGCGCGGCCGATTCCGCGACCAGTCCCGTAAGGAGGTAGTCGATCGACGACTCCCCTTTGAGCGGCTGGATGAACCATTCCCAGGTCTGGCCGTCGACCACGATGGTGCTGGCGACCGCCGCCCCACTGCTGGCGACCGCCCGGTAAGGCCGTGGGTCAGAGAGCGGATGCGCGGGCGGCAGGATGGCCGAAATCGTGAGCCCCGCCGCGTCGGCACGGTGCAAAAACTGGGCCATCAAGTCGTTCACCGCGAGGGCCCGCAGGTCGGCGGCGTGGACGACGGCGACCGGAATCGGCATCGCCTGGATCAATTCGTTGGCGGGCATTGCAAACTGTTCAGCGAGTGCGGCTTCGAGCAGTTGCGCAAGCGCCTCAGACCGCCGGTCCAAGATCGGGCACCCTCCAGAACGGCTGATAAACTGGTCGGCGGCCGTGCAAGACCCCGACAAACTCAATGATGAAACAACATACCAGCGCTGCTTCGCCTGCGGCCATCACAATGAGCACGGACTCCAACTGACCTTCCATCGTGAAGGCAATCGAATCGTCGCCGAGTACCAGCCGATGGAACGCTACCAGGGGTTTCCCGGCGTGCTCCACGGCGGAATCCTCGCCACCATGCTCGACGAGACGATGGGACGAACCGGGGCCTTGCGGCGCGAATGGCTGATGACGGGCAAACTCGACATCCGGTACCGGCGGCCGGCGCCGCTTGATCAAAAATTGCGAGTCTGGGGCGAGATCGCGCGCGAGCGTGACGGCGCCATTCATGCCGTCGGCGCGGTGGAACTGATGGACGGTACGGTGCTGGCCGACGCCCGCGGCATGTTCGTGCGACTACCGGAAGCCCTCGCCACGGCGACCGCATCTGACTATCCGGAGTTCATCAACTACTGGCAAACGTAAGCGTGCCCCGCTCGCACCTCTTTGGGCCCGAGCACGAAGAGTTTCGCGGTACCGTCCGCCGCTTCATCGACAAGGAGGTTCGCCCTCATGTCGATGAGTGGGAGGAAGCGCAGCAGTTTCCCCGAGAACTCTTTCAGCGCTTTGGCGCCCTCGATCTGCTGGGCCTGAAGTATCCGGAGCAATACGGCGGTACCAACGCCGGCCTGGTCTACGAGGCAATCCTCTTCGAAGAGCTCGCGCGTTGCGGATCGGGAGGGGTGGCAGCCGGCATCGGTGCCCACGTCGCGATTGCGACGCCACCGATCGATAACAATGGCACCGACGCCCAGCGGCGGCGCTGGCTGACCCCTGCCATCAAGGGCGAGAAGATCGTCGCCCTCGGGGTTACCGAGCCGTCGGGTGGCTCGGACATCGCCCACGTACAGACCATCGCCCGGCGCGATGGCGATGTCTACATAGTGAACGGCACCAAGATGTTCATCACCAACGGCGTCAATGCCGACGTGGTTGTCATCCTGGTGCGGACCCGGCCGGAAGGGGGCCACCAGGGCCTGTCAGTATTGGTCGTGGAGCGCGGGACGCCCGGTTATAGCGTCGGTCGCAAGCTGGACAAGTTGGGCTGGCGTGCGTCGGATACGGCGGAGCTCGTTTTCCAGGACTGCCAGGTGCCGGTCGAAAACCGTCTGGGCGAGGAGAACAATGGGTTCTACCTGGCAGTCGGCAACTTTCAGTGGGAACGGCTCTGGATCGCCATCGGCGCGGTAGCCTCGGCCCAGCGAAGTCTCGAACTGGCGGTCGAATATGCGGCGAACCGCACGCAGTTCGGCAAAACGCTGACCTCGATGCAGGTGATTCGGCACGAAATCGCCGACATGGCGCTCCAAATCGAGCAGGCTCGTCAGCTGACTTACTACGCGCTCTGGCTGCACACGCAGAAGCTGCCGTGCACCAAAGAAGTCTCGATGGCGAAAATTGCCGCCACCGAGGCCGACGTGAGAGTCGCCGACAGAGCCTTACAGATCCATGGCGGCTACGGCTACATGATGGAGTACCCGATCCAGCGCGCCTGGCGCGATGCCCGGCTCGGCCCGATCGGCGCAGGAACCAACGAAATCATGCGCGAGATCATCGCCAAAGAGCTCGATCTATAGCGTTTTCGCGTAGGAGCGGCTGGATAGACTCATAGCGTGCCTTTTGAATTGACGTTGCCGTTTTCCGCGATCGTCGGGCAGGAGCAGATGAAGCGCGCGCTGATGCTCAATGCCGTCGATCCTGGGATCGGTGGGGTCTTGATCCGCGGCGACCGAGGCACGGCGAAGTCTTCGGCGGTGCGGGCGCTGGCTCGGTTGCTGCCTGACTACGAGGCGGTCGAGGGCTGCCCGTACCGGTGCGATCCGGCGACGCCGACCTACTACTGCGATGACTGCCGGCGGCGGGCGAAAAATGGCCCGCTGCCGACTACCACGCTGGCGATGCGGATCGTCGAGCTTCCCATCAACGCCTCGGAGGACCGGTTGGTCGGCTCGATCGACATCGAGGCAGCCGTCAGGGCCGGCACCCGGCGGTTCCAGCCCGGGGTGCTGGCCGAGGCCAATCGCAACCTTCTATATGTCGACGAGGTCAACCTGCTCGACGACCATCTGGTGGATGTCTTGCTCGACGCCGCGGCAATGGGCGTCAACGTGGTGGAGCGCGAAGGCATCTCGTTTGTCCACCCCTCGCATTTCATCCTCGTGGGCACGATGAATCCCGAGGAGGGTGAGCTGCGGCCGCAGCTGCTCGACCGATTCGGCCTCTGCGTCGACGTGGTCACGCCGACTGACATCGATCAGCGGCTGCGCGTGATGGAGCTCGAGCGGGACTTTCTGCAGGACCCTCGCGCGGTGCACCGCGTCTGGGCGGACCGGGAGGCCGGCCTGCGCGCCCAGCTGCAGGCGGCAACCGGCCGACTCGCCGGGGTCCAGCTCCCGGACGCGATCCGAACGTTGATCGCACGGCTCTGTCTCGATGGTCTGGTCGCAGGCCATCGCGCCGATCTGGTGGTCGCGAGTACGGCGCGCGCCATTTGTGCCTTGCGCGGAGCCCAGACCGTCCAGCTGCCAGACGTGGTCGAGGCGCTCGAGCTTGCCCTCGCACACCGGCGGAGGGAGGCCCCGACTGACAAGCATGCCCAGGTCCAGGAACTGGCATCACGCGCCGCCGAGCAACTCGCGCAGATCCAGGCGACCACTCCGATGGAGACGGCGCAGGCCGTTCGGGGTGAGGCGACGCAGCAAGAAGGCGCCTCCGGCGGCGAGGCCAACGAAGGCTGGACCACGGCCGAATCGCGCGAATCGCCGAGCACCGAGGTCGTCGACGTGGATGCCGATGCCGTCATCCAACTCCCCACGTTCGCGGTCAAGAAGCTGGACCTGCCTCGCGAGCGGCAGGCGCGGCGCGCCGCCGGCAAGCGGACCTCGACCAAGAGCGAGACCAAGCGCGGGCGCTATGTGCGCAGCGCGCAGACAGAGAAGGTGACCGACGTCGCGTTCGACGCGACCGTTCGCGCGGCGGCTCCGTACCAGCTCAGCCGGCGACAGGCGACGGCCGACACGACGAACCAGCTGCAGCTGGAGACCCACGATCTTCGCCAGAAAGTCCGGGAACGGAAAACCGGCAACCTGATCGTGTTCGTCGTCGACGCCTCGGCGTCGATGGACGCGGAGCAGCGCATGCTCGCCACCAAGGGCGCCATCCTTTCGCTCCTGCGCCACGCGTACGTCCGACGCGACAAGGTGGCGCTCGTCGCCTTCAGCGGTCGCAACGCCCGCGTCGTGTTACGCCCAACATCCAGCGTCGACCTGGCCGAGCGCCGGCTGGAGCGGCTGAATATCGGGGGCACGACCCCGCTCACGCATGGTCTGATGACCGCGCTGAAGCTGATCAAAACCGAGCGGCTTCGCGACCCACGGGTGTACCCGTTGCTGGTCTTGATCAGCGACGGCCGCGGCAACATCAGCCTCTTCGGCGAGGAGCCCCTCCTCGAGGCGCAGCGCATGGCCGGCCAAATCAAGCAAGACGGCATCCGTGCCATGGTGATCGACTCGACGCGCGACTTCAGCAGTCAGCCCGGGTATCCAAAGAGCCGGGTAACCAGTCTTTACGGCGCCTATGCCTTCAATGTCTGCGGCGATCTGGCCGAGCGTCTCGGCGGTCGATACTACGGGCTGTTCGACCTATCGCAACGCTCGATCGTCGACAGCGTCCAGCGTGAGATGCTTAGGACAGGTTCAGCCTGATGGAACGGTTTGTCTATCCCTTTAGCGCGATCGTGGGGCAGGACAAGATGAAGCTCGCGCTCATTTTGAATGCCATCCATCCCGCCATTGGCGGGGTCCTGATCCGTGGGGAAAAGGGGACCGGCAAGTCGACCGCGGTGCGCGCGTTGGCGCGCTTGCTACCGGAGCTGTCGGTGGTTGCCGATTGTCCCTATCATTGCGACCCGGACGCGACCGAGTCTCTCTGCTCCGACTGCCAGGACCGGCTCGCCCGCGGTGAAACGCTGCCCCGGGCGCGCCGTCGAATGCGGGTGGTCGAGCTGCCCATCAATGCCTCTGAGGATCGGGTGGTCGGTGCCATCGACATCGAGGCGGCGATCAAGAGTGGCGAGCGCCGCTTCGAGCCCGGGGTGCTCGCCGAGGCGAATCGCAACATTCTTTATGTCGACGAGGTGAACTTGCTCGACGACCACCTGGTCGATGTGCTGCTCGATGCGGCCGCTATGGGCGTGAACGTGGTGGAGCGTGAGGGCATTTCGATCTGGCACCCGGCGCGTTTCATCCTGGTCGGCACCATGAACCCGGAAGAGGGCGACCTGCGGCCGCAGTTGCTGGACCGGTTCGGTCTCACGGTTGACGTCGAAGGCATCAAGGACATTGGTCAGCGGGTGCAGATCGTCGAGCGCCGAGAGGAATGGGAGTCCGGCCCGGCAGGGTTCAGCCAACGATTTGCCGACGAGGACGCCGAGATCGGAACGCGGATCGCCGAAGCCATCGTTCGCTTCCCCCAGGTCTCGATGCCGGTGGGCATCCTACGGGCGCTGGCTGAGTTGAATGTCAGCCTCCAGGTGGACGGCCATCGCGCCGACCTGGTTGGCCGCAAGGCGGCCCAGGCGCTGGCGGCGTATCGCGGCATTCCCGAGGTGGGGGTCGCCGAGGTCAATGAAGTCGCGGATATGGTCCTCGCTCACCGGGTCAAAGCCGGGGGCCGCCACGAGCTTGGGATCGCGCAGAGCCATCCCAGCGCCTCCCGGGCCTCGCGAAGCTAGATCCGGCGATCGTCTAGCGTTGGGGCGTGACGTCCCCCTCGCGCTCCGACTCCGGGCAACCCATTATGCTGCCGCTTCTGCCTCTTGTCCCCGTCCTGTTGACGGTGTTTTTCATCGCCGACGGTGCGGCGCCGAACGCCGATGACCTACTGGGGGGCGATCCCATATGGACGCGTGGACATGTGGGCGACCCGCTGAGCTCGGCAATCACGGATTTTCGGAAGCGCGGGCTGGTCTTGATTGAAGTTGTAGCGAAGGACGAGTTGCCCGAAGTGCCGCTCGAGCTGCTCGAATCCATCGGATTGCCTGAACTCGAAGAGAGGGTGCTTGGCGCTGCGACACATGCCGTGCTATTGCGAGCGCTAGACGTCAACCTGGCGCCGCGAGTCGGGCTATGGTCGGTGCTGGCGGCGGCATGTGACGTGGCGCACCGGCTGAACGGAGTCGTCTTCGATCCTGAAGGGCTTCGAGTCATCACGCTCGATAGCGCGTCGAAATACTTTCGTCGCAATGGTGCCATCGCGATCCGCGACCACGTCATCGTTCCGTTCTCGGTTGATGAGCGGGGAGTCGGCTGGATGACCACGAGGGGCATGACCAAGTTCGGGCTCCCAGAACTCGAAGTGCGGGACATCCCGCCGGATCTCCTTCAGCTGTCCTACTTGGTTAATACGACCGGACAGTTCCTGATTGAGCACGCTTTTCGCACCATCGCAGCTGCCAAGAAACCCGGGGCGAGCGGTCTCGAGGTACCGCCGACGATCACCCTCGATGGTTCCCTCTTTGCACGCGCGGATGGAGGGGAGTGGGAGCAGGGAGAATCCGGCGTCACCAGGTCGACATCGGTCAGTCTGCGCTTCCCCGCGGTTGCTTCAGCCGAAGGCCCTCCGTTTGCCCAAATCGTTCCGCCACCGGGTGTCTCCGACGACATGGGCGTCTGGCTCTACGCGTCACTCGTGGAACTGTTGGGCCCCAGAGAAGGGCCGGTTGTCCACGTCGAGACCGGGGGTGAGGCAATGCAGGTAGCGCACGCGCGAGCGGTCGCCGAGCTGCCGGCGGTGAAAGCCCGATTTCAGGCAGGGCTGAGGCCGGGGCAGATCCTCTACGTGAAACATGGTTTTCCGACTCCGGACGGCTCGAAGGAATACATGTGGTTGGCCGTAGAGCGATGGACGGCGGCTGGGGTGGTGGGCACCCTGGTCAATGAGCCTGATGATGTCCCCGAGCTTCAGCTTGGGCAAGAGGTTGAGATTGATGGAGCCGCCATCTTCGACTGGATGATTCAGTTATCGGCTGGGCGACGGGAAGGTGGGTACACGCTCGACGTCACGAACAACGAGTCCCGATAAACTCGGTCGGTGTCCACGCCGACCCGCCTGACCCGTGCCATCTCCGTCATTGCTCACGTCGATCACGGCAAGACGACGCTGTCCGATCGCCTGCTCGAGTTCACTGGCACGGTTGCACCGCGTGACATGGTGGAACAGGTGCTGGATCAACTCGATCTCGAGCGAGAGCGTGGCATCACGATCAAGGCGCAGGCGGTCCGGATGCTTTACAAGGCCGACGACGGCAACACCTACCAGATCAACCTGATCGATACGCCCGGCCACGTCGACTTTTCGTATGAGGTCTCGCGCGCGCTGGCCGCCTGCGACGGGGCGATCCTCGTGGTGGATGCCTCGCAGGGGATCGAGGCGCAGACGCTGGCGAACGTTCATCAGGCGCTCGACCATCACCTGAAGATCATTCCGGTCGTCAACAAGATCGACCTCCCGCAAGCAAACCCGGAACTGGTGCGGGAAGAGATCGAGAAGGTCATCGGCCTTCCAGCCGAGTCCGTCATCTTTGCCAGCGCCCGCCAGGGGATCGGGACGAAGGAAATCCTCGAGGCGGTCGTGCGCGAGGTCCCGCCGCCGACCGGAGACTCGAACGCGCCGCTCCAGGCCCTGATCTTCGACGCCAAGTTCGACGCTTACCGAGGGGTCGTGACCTACATCCGGGTGCTGGAGGGCACGCTCCGCCCGGGCATGCGCATCCAGATGATGCAAACCGGAAAAGCGTTCGAGGTCGACGAGGTCGGCATCTTCCGTCCCGAGCGCACGCCGGTGGAGGACCTGTCCGCCGGCGAAGTCGGATACCTGATCGCCAACATTCGCAACGTGCGTGACTCCCGGGTTGGCGACACGGTGACCGACGAGGCTCGGCCCGCGTCAGCGCCCCTGCCTGGCTACCGGCATGTGACCCCCATGGTCTTCGCCGGACTCTTTCCGACCGACACCGAGCAGTATCAGCAGCTGAAGGAGGCGCTCGAGAAACTTCAGCTCAACGACGCCGCGCTGGTCTATGAGCCGGAGACCTCGGCGGCCCTCGGATTCGGATTCCGCTGCGGCTTCCTTGGCCTGCTGCACATGGAGATCGTCCAGGAGCGTCTCGAGCGCGAGTTCAACCTCACCCTGCTCGGAACGGCGCCGACCGTCGAATATCGCGTAAAGCTCCGCAACGGTCAGGAGGTCCCGGTCGACAACCCGGACAAACTGCCGGATCCGGCCGAGATCGAAGCCATCAGCGAGCCGATGGTGATCGCCACCATCGTGGTGCCGAGCACCTACGTCGGCAACATGATGGAGCTGAGCCAGGAGCGACGCGGTCAGTTCTTGAACATGGAGTACGAGCCAGGCGATCGGGTGGTCATCACCTACCGGATGCCGCTCGCCGAGATCATCCACGACTACTACGACCAGCTGAAGTCGCGGAGCAAGGGCTATGCCTCCCTCGACTACGAGTTGGTCGGATTCGAGGAGGCGAACCTCGTCAAGCTCGATGTGCTGGTCGCCGGGTCACCCATCGACGCGCTCTCGATGATCGTCGACCGCAGCAAAGCGCAGCAGCAGGGCCGCCGCCTGGCGGAAAAACTCAAGACCCTGATTCCCCGCCAGCTCTTCGAGGTCCCGATCCAGGCTGCCATCGGAGGCAAGATCGTTGCCCGCGAAACGGTGCCGGCGATGCGCAAGGACGTCACCGCCAAGTGCTACGGCGGCGACGTGACCCGCAAGCGGAAGTTGCTCGAGAAGCAGAAGGAAGGCAAGAAGCGGCTGAAGCGCGTGGGCAACGTCGAGATTCCACAGGAAGCCTTCATGGCGGTGTTGAGCCTGGACTGATGGAACGCATTCACAGCCTCTACCTGCATGTGCCGTTCTGCACCTGGGTGTGCAAGTACTGCGACTTCAACGCGTATGCCGTGCTCGACGGACTGATCGCGCCGTACGTCGAGGCCCTTACCCGCGAGATCGACGCCGCCGCCGACACGCTACCGATCGGGCCCCTCGAAACGGTCTTCATCGGTGGCGGGACACCCAGTCTGCTCACGACCGATCAGGTGCGGCTTCTGATGGACCACGTCCGTGCGATGGGTCTGGCCTCCAACGCCGAAGTCACGCTCGAGGCGAACCCGAGCAACGTCACGGGCGAGCGGGTCGATGGTTGGCTAGCGGCGGGCGTGAACCGGCTGAGCATCGGGGTGCAGAGCCTGCGGCCCGACGCGCTTCGCTTCCTTGAGCGGCTCCATTCCGGCAGCGATGCAATCGAGGCGGTCCGCATGGCTCGCGCCGGTGGCTTTGCGAATGTCAACGCGGACCTCCTCTACGGGGTGCCCGGCGTGAACCTCGAAGGCTGGCTCGAGACCCTGGAGACGGTGCTGGCCCAAGGCGTTCAGCATCTATCGGCCTATGAGCTGACGGTTGAGTCGCAAACCCGGCTGGGTCAGGAAGTGCGGACGGGCCTGGTGCAGATGCCGGAGGCCGATGATCAGCTGGAGCAGTACTGGGCAGCGGTGGCCCGGTTGGAGGCCGCCGGCTATGGCCACTACGAAATCTCCAATTGGTCGCGGCCGGGATTTGTCTGCCGGCACAACGTTGCCGCGTGGCACTACCAGCCTTACCTGGGTTGCGGGGCCGGTGCGCACTCGATGTTCCGCAGCAACGACGGGAGAACGGAGCGGCGATGGAATGTGAAGGGCCCACACGCCTACATCAAGCAGGCCGCAGGTTCGGGGCATGCGGTTGCGGGCAGCGAGACCCTCTCACCAGAGCGGGCGAACGGTGAGGCAGCCATGATCGGCGTGCGATTGCTCGATGGCACAACCGCGGCGCGTGACTTCCCTGCCCAGCGAAGCCAGCTGGTCGACGCCGGGTTACTGGCAGAAGCGGACGGTGGCGTTCGGCTTACGCGACGTGGCATCGAGCTCGCCAATCAGGTCGGCGCGGCCTTTCTCGTTTAGGGGCCGCCGTGAGGTGGCCGCTTCTCGTGACCACGATCGCGTTTTTTCTGGCGGGCGCGGCGCTTGGCTACGCCTCGCTCGCCGGCGGACCGCTACCAGCGGGCACGGCGGTCGTCTTCCTGGTGCTGCTCCTGGTCAGGTTCCGAAGCCGACCGGAGCAGCCCGGCGCCTACATGCTTGGCGCGGGGCTCGCGGGGGCGATCATTCTGTTCAAACTGATCGCCGACTGTTCGCTGCCGCGATGTACCTTCCAGCTCATCACGCCAATTGTCGGGGTCGTGTTCATCGTCGTCGCCGTTGCTGGAGCAGGGCTTCTGGTGCGCGCCGTGATGGAGCGGCGCTTCTCGTCAGGGTGATTCGGCGCCGCGCTTGGGGACGCCGACCTTGGCCATGACGCGCTCGAACAGGTCGTAGGGTTGGGCGCCCATCACGAGATAACGGTCGGCGATGACATGGGCAGGGATGCCATTGATGCCTAACTCCTCAGCTTCCGCGCGCCGGGCATCGAGGTAATCGCCGAAGCGATCGGCCGCGATGGCGGCTTCCATCCCGGCCACGTCGACGCCGGCCTTCGCCGCGACCTCGCGGAGGACGGCGATGTCCGATACGTCCTTGCCCTCGTCCCAGTAGGCCTTGAGCAGCTCGTGGTGCATCGCCTCAAAACGACCCTCCTCGCGGGCGAATTCGGCGGCCTGAAGGGCGGGCCTTGAGTTGATCAGGCGCTCGTGCAGCGCCAGATGGAGGCCGACGCCGGCGGCCATTCGGTTCACCCCCTCCTGGGCCCTCGCCATATAGGCGGCCGGGAGGACTTCCTCTCGCAGCCGTCCTTCGGGAGGGATCTCGGGGTGCAGCTCAAACGGGACCCATTCGATCTCGACGTCGTATTCCCGCCCGAGCCGCTCGACCCCGACCGAGTCGATGTAGCAGAAGGGTCAGACGTAGTCCGAGTAGATCCGCACGGAAGTCGGCATCTACCGAGGATAGCCGGTACAATTCAAGTTAGCACTCGCGGATCGAGACTGCCAACATGATGGAAGCCACCCCCCTCGACGAGCGCAAGCAGCAAATCCTGAAGGCCGTGGTCTCGGACTACACCGTGACCGGGGTCCCGGTGGGCTCGCAGGTGCTGGCGGCCAAGTACTTCATCGCGCTTTCCTCGGCCACCATCCGCAACGAGCTCGCCGACCTGGTGGGCACTGGCTACCTGCAGCAGCCGCATACCTCGGCCGGCCGCGTCCCGACCGACCGGGGCTACCGCTACTTCGTCGATTTCCTGATGGATCCCGAGGCTGCCTCGCCGACCGTCCGGCGGACCGTCAAGCAGGCCTTCGAAACCGCGCCACACAGCGTCGAGGGGATCCTGGAAAAGGCGGCGATGGTCCTCGCCCAGATCACGGAGAACGTGTCGCTGGTCACGGCGCCTGAGACGAGCGAGGCGCGCATCAAACATATCGACCTCGTCTCATTGGAGTCGCAATCCGTCCTGATCATCCTGGTGTTGGAAGGCAACCTGATCAAGCAAACGGTGATTCGTCTGGAGCGGGCTACGTCGCAGGACGACCTGAGCCGGATGGCCGCCATGCTCAACCATAAGGTCAAGGGGCAGACGGCCGACGAGCTGCTATCACGGCTAAGTCAGCTCGGTCCCGATCGCGATGAGCAACGCCAGATCCTCGAGCGGGTGATCGAATCGATCAGCACCCACCAGGCGCAGCGCCAGACGGTTGTTCTGCATGACGGCGTCCGCAACCTGCTCCGTCATCCGGAGTTCGTCGAGGTCAGCCGGCTCGAAGAACTCCTGGAATTACTGGAGCAGGGCGCCCAGCTGGCGGGGATTCTGCAGCAGGTCGCCTTCGACAAGGACGTGGAGATCATCATCGGTCGCGAGAACACGAGCAGCGGTCTGCGGGAGTGCAGCCTGGTGCTGACCACGTACAAGATGGACGAGCGGGTGCGAGGCACCATCGGCGTCATCGGGCCGACGCGAATGCATTACGGACAAGTCGTGGCCCGGGTCAGGCTGGTCAGCCAGGCAACCTCGGAACTCCTGGGACCACTCGGGAACTGATTCGGCCAGCAGGGCAATGGGTAAAAAGCCAAGCATGTCATCGAAGCATCACCCCCCCGATCCACCTGGTGCGGGGCCAAGCCGCCCCGGCGTGACGGACACCAGGGCCAGCTCGGCGACAGAGAGTGAGGCTCCCCAGGTCCAACAGCCGGTCGGTCCGGAACTGCAAGCGGTACGCGACGAGGCTGAGGCGACCTTTGCTCGCTACCAGCGGCTCGCCGCCGATTTCGAAAACTACAAACGGCGCACCCGACAGGACCTCACCGATCGCACGCAGTTCGCAAACGAGGAGCTGCTCCGCAAGTTGCTTCCACTCCGCGACAATCTCCAGCGCGCGCTCGAGCACGCACCCGAGGGGATCGATCGGAACTGGTTCGAGGGCATGAAGTTGGTGGTTCGCCAGTTCGACGATGTCCTCCACGCGCAGGGCTTGTCGACCATCCCGGCGGTCGGTGAGAAGTTCGACCCGGCCCAGCATGAGGCGATCGCCAGCGAGGAGACCGATGAGCACGAGGAAGGCACGATCGTCGAGGAGATGCAGCCAGGGTACCGGCTCCACAACCGCGTGCTGCGGCCCACTTTGGTGAAGGTTGCCCATCCCCGCGCGTTAAAGTCCTAGCACACCTTTATGGCGATCAAGCGGGACTACTACGAGGTGCTCGGTGTGAATCGGACCGCCAGCGCCGAGGAACTGAAGCGGGCCTATCGCAAGCTCGCGCTGCAATTTCATCCCGATCGCAATCCCAATGACCCGCAGGCCGAGTCGCGCTTCAAGGAAATCAACGAGGCCTACGAGGTCCTGAGCGACCAGTCGAAGCGTCAGCGCTATGACACCTTCGGCCATTCGGCCCAGGGGATCCCTGGCTTCGATGGAGGCGCCGGCTTCGGCGGCATCAACGACATCTTCGACATGTTCTTCGGCGCCGCCGCGGCCGGCCGGGGCCGCACCGGCCCGCGCCGGGGTGCGGATCTCCGGCTCGACCTGCGGCTCACGTTCGAAGAGGCCGTCTTCGGCGTCGAGCGCGAGCTGACCATTCCGCGGGCCGAGGCCTGTCAGGCCTGCCGGGGCAGCGGCGCAGAGGCGGGCACGTCACCACAAACCTGCCCTCAATGTCGCGGGAGTGGCCAGGTCCGTCGCGCTACGCAGTCGATCTTCGGGCAAATCGTGAACGTCGCCAGCTGCCCGCGCTGCAACGGCGAGGGGAAGGTGATCGAGCGGCCCTGCAAGACTTGCGGCGGCAGCGGTCACCGGCCCGGGGAGAAGAAGGTTCGCGTCAACATTCCCGCCGGCGTCGACAGCGGTTCCCAGATCCGCCTCACGGGTGAAGGCGAGATCGGCCCTCGCAATGGCGCGCCGGGTGACCTCTACATCGTCATCCAGGTCAAGCCGCACGCGGTGCTGAAGCGCCAGGGCACGGACGTGATCTACGAGTTGCCGCTGAGCGTCGCGCAGGCTGCGTTGGGCGACACGGTGGAGATCCCCACAGTCGATGGGCCGGAGAAGATCGAGATCGCACCCGGCACCCAGTACGGGAAGACGATCCGGATCAATGGCCGTGGCGTTCCGCACGTCCGCTCCGGCCGGCGCGGCGACCAGCTCGTCTACGTGCGCGTCGTGATCCCCACCAACTTGACCGAAGAGCAGAAGCAATCGCTGCGGCAGTTGGGTGGCATCAGCGGCAAGCCGCAGCACATCGAGAAGGGCTTTTTCGACAAGTTCAAGCACGTCATCGGCCTCGAGTAAGACGACGCTCGCGGTTGTCTAGACTAGGCCGGTGTCGACGGCGGTTCGTCTCGGTCTGTTGATCGCCGGGGTCGCCGTCATCCTTGCCGTATTGCTCGGTCCCGCCTGGCGTGGCAATTTCTATCGGAGCTGGCTGCGGCCGCGCCTGGTCGTCTTCGGCGTTATCGTGGCGCTGCTGGCTGCCGGCGAATACCTCTACCGCGTCATCAACGCGATCAAGAGCCACTCATGACCCGCTCTTTCCAGGTCACCTTCGTCAGAAGCGGGAAAACGCTGGCTGTCGATGAGACCGAGGGCATCCTCAACGCCGGGCTCCAGGCCGGGCTGCAACTCGCCTACGACTGCCGAAAAGGCCGCTGCAAGACCTGCATGGTGAAGGTCGAAGGCATCATCGACCAATCCGAGGCCTGGCTGATCAGCAACGAGGAGCTGGCGGACGGCTACGCCTTGATCTGCGTCGGGAAACCGCGGAGCAACCTTCGAGTGCACGCGTGACGGGCTTCACGCTCGTCGACCTCGTCATCTTGATCGCCATCGTGTTCGCCGTCAGCAGCGGATACCGGCGCGGCTTCTGGCTTTCGCTGGCCCAGTACGCCGGTCTCGTGCTGGGCGTGGTGATCGGGGCCGCCCTGGCGCCGGTCTTGATGGACGCCATCAACCTCACCAGCTTGAGCATCCGGTCGCTGGGCGCGGTGCTGATCCTGATCGTGCTCGGCGCCGTCGGCAGCAGCGTTGGCTACTGGGTCGGCGAGCCAATCCGCCTGCGGCTGCTGGCGCATCCGCAAAGCGGCCGAATCGACAGCGTGGTCGGCGCCATCTTCTCCGCCCTTGCCGTGCTCTCGGTCTCATGGTTCCTCGGGCTCAGCCTGGCGCGTCTGCCCAGCCCGCAACTCTCGAGCGCGATCCAGCGCTCCGCCGTCCTACGGGCACTCGATGGGATCGCGCCGCGGCCTCCGGGATTCCTGGCGCGCGTCGAGAGCATCATTGCGGCTGCCAACTTTGCGCCGGTCTTCTCCGGTCTTGAGCCACCGGCTCCGTCCCCGCAACCGTTGCCGACCTCAATCGACACCCCTGGCGTCCGGAACGCCGAATCGGAAACCTTGAAGATCCAGGGCTACGGCTGCGGTGGGATCGTCTTCGGCAGCGGCTTTCCCGTTGGTCCTGGCATGGTGCTCACGAATGCCCACGTCGTTGGCGGGACTCAGGGCACGACGGTGCGAAATTCCGCCGGGCGCAGCCTCTCGGCCCGCGTGGTCCTCTTCGATTCGCAGCGCGACGTTGCCATCCTGTACGTACCGCGGCTCGCGTTGGCGCCGCTGCCGGAGGCGAGCGCCGGACAGGGCACCCAGGGGGCGGCGATTGGCTACCCGGGCGGTGGTGGGGAGCAAGCCTCGGCGGCGGTCGTCAACGGCGAAGTCAGAGCGGAGGGCCGCGACATCTACGGTCAGCGACTGGTGGTGCGCAATATCTGGACCATCCAGGCGCAAGTGGTGCCGGGCAACTCGGGTGGACCACTGGTCGACCTGAACGGCAACGTGATCGGCGTCATCTTCGCCGCGTCGACCAGCTCGCCGGGCACGGCCTACGCGCTGACCGATGCCGAGGTCCAACCCGACATCGACCAGGCCCAGGGCCGGACGTCGTCGGTGGATGTCGGCCCATGCGCGATGTAGAGCCAGACCGGTTACCGCAAAATGCCCCAGGTGGCGCTCGTCGACTGACCGGGCTGTAGGACGATTAGTCCGTCACCGCTACGGAAGGCATTCGGTGCACAGGTCATCGGTTCGATGGCGACGCTGCGCCGCCGGCGGGATGCCTGAGGGATCGCGTCGGGCGTGTAGACCATCAGAAACCGATAGATCGGTTCCATCCAGAGCGTCACGACGGGATCGCCCACGGGAGCCTGCAGGTGAACCCGGATCAGCCCGTCGCTGTCTGGGATCAGGGTGGCGAAGGCGGTATCCATGCGCAAGGACCCGATCGGCCGCAGTTCCAGAAAGTCGTACGCCGTTCCCTTGGTCGGCAGCAGGCGACCGGTTGGGATCAGCCGGTCATTGGCTTCGAGTCGCATCAGCGCCGGTATCTTCAGCAGCGCGTGGTCTATGAGGGTGCCAACGTTGAGGTAGGGATGATGACCGGTCCCGTAGGGGGCCGCCTGCGTGCCGACGTTGGTCGCCGTGGTCCGAACGGTCAGGCCGGCGGTCGAGAGGCCATAGGCAGCGCGCAGATCGAGCGTAAAGGGGTACCCGTCCTGGGGGTGGAGGATCAGCGACATCAGCACGTGGTCCGTGGCCTGCTCGAGCGCGGTCCAATTGGCCCAGCGGGTGAGTCCATGCAGCGCGTTATGCCGGGACGGCTCGGTGAGCGCTGTCTGATGCACCGTGCCGCCGAAGTTGTACTGGCCGTCCTCGATCCGGTTGGGCCAGGGCAGGAGCAGCTGGCCACGGCCGAGGGAACACATCTCGTCCTCTGCGTACCCGTCGATGACGTCGCGCTCGGCGACCGTGTAGGTGCGAAGACCGGCACCGACTTCGGTGACGACGGCGCGTTGGTCGCCGAGCGTCAGAACAAACTGCTGCCCTGAGGGTGAGCTGGATGACATCGCAACCGGATAATAGAAGGGTGGCTCAGCTCTGCTGGTTGCGTGGGTTGCTTCCATAACTGAGACGTCGCCGCGATTTGCGGAGGATACCGTCGATGCGGATCCACTGAAGCAATTCGCCGCGTGGTTCAAGGATGCGGTCGCGGCCGGAGAGATCCTCCCCGAGGCGATGACCATCGCCACCAGTACTCCCTCGGGTGAGCCCTCGGCCCGGATGGTGCTGTTGCGAGGCTTCGACGATCGCGGCTTCGGCTTTTTCACCAACTACGAGAGCCAGAAGGGACGGGAGCTGGCCGACAACCCGACGGCGGCGCTGGTCGTTTACTGGGCGAAGCTCGGACGCCAGGTGCGGGTCAAGGGCGAGGTGGTCAAGCAGTCCGCAGAAGAATCGACCGCGTACTTTCATGCAAGGCCGCTCGCCAGTCAGATCAGCGCCCTGGCCTCTCCACAGAGCCAGGTGATCCCAAGCCGCGTCTCGCTCGAAGACGCCGTTTCGGCACTGGCGAAAAAGTACGAAGGTGGAGTCGTCCCGCTCCCGGACAACTGGGGCGGCTATCGGGTCATCCCGGAGACCATCGAGTTCTGGATGCATCGTGACAACCGGCTTCACGATCGCATCCGCTATAGCCGGCAACCCGCGGGTGGCTGGCGCATCGAGCGGCTGGCGCCGTAAAGGCCCCCACCCTGCCCTCCCCCAGGTGGGGAGGGAAGAGTAGGGGCCTGAGAAATGAGGGGGGACTACTTGTTGCGATAGGCGACGAGCGAGGCGTCGAAGTTGTGGCTCGCGTCGTAGCTACCGGCGGCGATCAACCTCGTGCCGGCGTGAATGTCACTGAGCTTTCCGGCCTGGCGCTGCTTCTTGCCGGTGATCTCGAAGTACTTCGTGGCGCTGCTCACGGTCAACCGAACGTCCTTGCCGTCGCGGGTGCGAATCGTGATCACGTTGCCGTTGACGCTCTCGACTTTCCCGGCGACGTGTGCGGCGCCGATGCGAACGCGATTGGCATAGAGCTTGCCGTCGCGCTCCGCAAAGCGAACCATGACGTGGCTATTGAGTTCGATCTCCGACCAGCTCGCCTTCTCGTTGCGACCCTTGACTACCACGGTGGCGTCGGTCTTGAGGAAGGTCTTGCTGCCCGCCTTCGCGTTTTTAACGGTCAGCTGTGTCGCCGAGATCGCGGTCACCCTTCCGCCGAACAAATCCTTCGCCGCCGGACGCTGCGTCTTCGCCGGGCTCGCCGCGGTCGTGGCCGCCGGTGCCGCCATGGCTCCGGTGGCGAGCACGCCTGCGAGCACTCCCGCCGTCGCGATTCCTGCCAGTACCTTGCCGATCATGTTGTGTACGACCTCCTGTGTTTTCCGACGATTTCGACAGGGTCAGTGTCGCGCCGCCACCTGAGGCTTCCAGCGGTGAAGCCTTAGAGGTGGCTGAGAGGCTCGCAGCGGTACCGACCAATGGTCGCGGCTCTTTACAGCCGCATACAAGTCCCATCCGGCGAGTCGCGCGCCGGTCCTGCGGCACGTTGCAGGGTGACCCCCGCATGCGTCATCGAGCTGTATAGCCAGCGCACGCGACGTTAACGGCCCCTTGTTCGATCCGATACGCGGCGACACACCCTGGCGTCCCGGGGGCGTCTAGGCAACGTTGCAAGGACTGTGTGACGCGGGTTTTGTATTACGTCTGCCGTAAGCTTGCGGCCGTATTCTCGGCCCCGTGGGATCGACGGTTACGTTGCACCTGGCGGAGCTCGACTCCACCGCCGAGCCGCCCGAAAACGCGGCCCAGGCGCTCGACCGGACGCTGGAAGGCCACGATTACGGACCGCTGACGCCGCTGCTGCTGGACGACACCATCAGCGAAGTCATGGTCAACGGCCCCAACCAGGTGTACATCGAGCGCAAGGGCCAGCTCACCCTCGCCGATGTCAAATTTGCCAGCGACGCCGAGCTGGTGCGGGTGATTCGTGACATTGCCGCCTTCGTCGGCCGGCGCATCGACGACGACTCGCCGATGGTGGACTGCCGGCTGCCGGACGGTTCCCGCGTCAATGCCGTGATCGCGCCGCTCGCACTTGACGGCGCCTCGCTCACGATCCGGAAGTTCGCTCGGGATCCCTACACGGTCGACGACCTGATCAAATTCGGGACGCTCTCGGCCGAAGCCGCGGCCTTCCTCGAAGCCTGCGTCAAAGCCCACTTCAACATCCTGGTCGCCGGGGGCACGGGGTCCGGCAAGACCACCACGTTGAACGTCCTGTCCTCGTTCATTCCCGACAACGAGCGAGTCGTCACGATCGAGGACGCGGCCGAGCTCCAGCTGCGTCAGCCGCACAAGGTCCGGTTGGAATCGAGGCCGGCGCGGATCGACGGGACCGGCCGGATCAGCATTCGCGAGCTGGTGGTGAATGCCCTCCGTATGCGCCCCGATCGCATCGTCATCGGTGAATGCCGCAGCGGCGAGGCGCTCGACATGCTGCAGGCCATGAACACTGGCCACGATGGATCGCTGACGACCATCCATGCCAACACGCCGCGCGATACCCTCTCACGGCTCGAGACGCTGGTATTGATGTCGGGCGTCGACCTGCCGCAGCGTGCCATCCGCGAGCAGATTGCCTCGGCGATCCACCTGATCGTGCAGCAGTCTCGGTTGCGCGACGGTTCACGCCGGATGACGAACATCACCGAAGTCATCGGCCGTGAAGGCGACACGATCACGCTGCAAGACGTCTTCCTGTTCGAGGAGACGGGCATCGATGGCAACGGTCGCATCCAGGGCAAGCTGAGCCCCACCGGGATCCGGCCGCAGGCGATGGCGAAGATTTACTCGAAGAAGGTGGCGATCTCGCCGGCGCTCGCCGCCCTCTATCCCGACCGCAAGTCGCCGGACTTTACGCTGGGGGTGCGCCGATGACCGTCGAACAACCGGAACGTATCGACACGGAGGTCCTGCGCGACATCGCCGCCGACATGCGCGGAGAGCTCGACCGGGTCCAGGAACAAATGGCCGAGCTGACCCGCGAGCACAAGCGGGCGAGGGTGCTCAAGCAGATCTTTGGGGTCGATCCACTCACGCGCGACCGCTTTAATCTCCTGCACGCCAACATCGACCAGTTCCCTGGCAAGATGGCGGAGCTGCAGGAGGAGGAGCGCCTCTTGACTCGCTGGCTCGATCGCTGCCGGGACCTGCTCGAACTGAAAGCTGCCTGATAATGGCGGCGTGACGTCCGAGTCGAATCTCGAGCAATTCTTCCGCGCGGCCGAAGACCTGCTGACGGAACAAGGGCCAGGCGCCGAGACCTTCGCTCGCATCGGCGCATTGCTGCGCCCGCTCGCGGCGGATCCGAAATTGGTCGATCCGTCAAGGTTGGCCTCCCTTCACGATTCCAGCGCCGGCTTCACCATTCTCGGGCAGGGCGAGGGTGGAACGACCCTGATGCTCGGGCGCTTTCGCGCGGATGCCCCGACCCCCGTCCACAACCACAATTCCTGGGGAGTCATCCGAGTGGTCCGCGGCCGCGACCGCCACGTTCTCTGGGCACGCGAGGATGATGGCTCCCAGCCAGGGCGGGCCCGACTCCGCGTCGTCCAGAGCCGTGACCTCGACCTTGGCGATATCGCGTGGTTTCCGGACGCGCCCGGCGACATCCACAGTCAGCAAGGGATCGGCGGCGATGCCTGGGAACTGGTCTACTTCGCGCGAGATCCAACCACGCGCTCGCGCCTCTACTTCGATCCGGATCGAGGCCTCGTCGAGGAACGGTCGCCGGTTTAGACGCTCGTTAGATCTCGAGCGCGCGGACGATGAAGTCACGGCTGCCGTCCCAGGTCCAGCAGGTCTGCAGCGTCAACGACGAGGTCGACGTGGCGCCGAGCGGCCACATCTGGGTGTTGTTGACGATCGTGGTGTAGCTCACCCGATAGGTGTGAATGCGACCCGACGGGTCGCCGTACTGGACGATATCGCCGGCGCGTAGCCCCAGGATAGGGGTGAAGGTGCCTGGGTTGTGAGCCATGACGTAGATGTTGTTGCTCCCGGCGCAGCTCCATCGCCAGGCGCCCCAGCGAGGCACGGCCGCCCGACCGAGGCAGTCGCTGTACCAGCCGACCGGCTGAACCAGCCCGAGCCGCGGGATCACGATCGTGTTGGCGCGGACGACTGGGGAAGCAGCGACAGGGCGAACGACAGGGGATGCTGACCGGACCGGGTTCGCGGCGGCAACGGCCGCTCGCTGGCTGGCGGCCAACGCCAGGGCCTGGGCGGCCTCTGCGGCGGCCCGGGCAGCGGCGGCCTGGGCGGCGACCATGCGGTCGCGCTGCACCCGCCGGACCAGTAGGTGGTCCTCGGCATCAGCTTTGACCAGGGCAACCCCCTGGGCATATGCCGGCTGGCTGGCGGCAGCCGGGTGCCACATCAGGAGCGGGAAGCTCAGGAGCCAGATCGCGACGCCGCCGACGAGCGGCCCACGCCAACGTCGCAGAAGGTTGGCCATGGGTCGGGCAACGCGGGCGCGGCGCCCGGGTTTGCGCCCTTTACACGATCGTCACCGGCCGGTGAGGGCCCCCGAGTTCGGCTCTATTTACCGATTCTTGACACCATCTCGCTCGCTTGCTAGCCTTGGGCCGACGTCAACCACGTGAATTGACTTCTGGGAGGGAGCATGAACGTACCCATCGTGCGTTTGCTTGCGCGCCGGATCGCCCCGCTTGCCTTCGGCGCGACGACTCTCGGCGCGGCCTTCGTCGGCGCACCGTCCGCCGCATCCGGAGTGGTGATGCATCCGCTGGTCGCCGACTGGGCTTTCGTCGGCTCGGGTACGACGCCGCCAACCCAGGCCCAGTGCAACGCAGCGACGTCAGCTGGCGGTACGGCGCGGCCACGCCGTTGCTTCAATCCGACCTCGATGCAGAATTCCTACGACATCAGCTCGCTCCTGGCGAGCGGGAATGATGGCCATGGCCAAACGATCGCGATCATCGACTCATTTGGCAGCGCTCCGATCGCGAGCGACCTCAATGTCTTCGACAACGCGTTCGGAGTTCAGCATCTCTGCGGCGAGGCGAATTACGCCTGCCAGCCGGGTGATCCCACCTTCAAGATCCTCCAGGTGCAGGGCTCGCCGCCGGCGGTCGCTCCTCCGCCGAACAACGGCACCGGGCTCGAGAACCACAATCTCTGGGCCCTCGAGGTCTCGCTCGATGTCGAGTGGGCGCACGCGGTCGCGCCCAAGGCCAACATCCTGCTCGTGACCACGCCAACGGCTGAAGTGCTCGGCGTGCAGGGGTTCCCCGACATGATGAAGGCTGAGCAATTCGTGATCGATCACCACCTCGCCTCGGTCATCACCCAGAGCTTTGGCGCGGGCGAGGAAACGTTTGGCAGCGCGGCCTCTCTTTTGAGCTTACGGGGCGCCTACCAGGCCGCCCCGGGCGCCGGCGTGACGGTGCTCGCGTCGTCGGGCGACGGTGGAACCGCGAACGCCTTCAAGACACCCATCAAGAATCCGGGCACGATTCCGTTCCCGTCGGTCGGTTGGCCTGCCTCAGATCCGCTCGTTACTGCGGTTGGCGGCACCTACCTCTGCACCAACGCCGACACCGGACTCGGTATCGATACGGCGTCGCCACCTGCATCCTGCCAGGCGGCGAACAATCCGACCGGCGACCATGACGTCGTCTGGCCCGGCTCGGGCGGTGGCTACAGCCACGTGTTTGGCCCCCAGTCCTTTCAGTCGGCTGCGCTCGCATCGTACGCAGCCACCAACCAGACAGGGAACGCCCCGCTCAGCAACAATCGAGCCATCCCCGATGTCGCGTACAACGCCTCGCCGACCAGCGGAGTGCTCGTGTACTCAACGGAACCGCCCGTCACGGGCCTCTTCTGTGGCGCCGGAGCACCCTGCAGCAGCGGCTGGTACGTCGTCGGTGGAACGAGCGCGAGTTCGCCGCAGTGGGCCGGATTGATCGCGATTGCGAACCAGATGAGCACCGGCTCCGGCGGGAAGACGATGGGGTATATCAACCCCGCGCTCTACCAGCTGGCGAGCAGTGATTTCTTCGATGTCACAATCGGGAACAACCAGACCGACCCGACAATTGCTGGCTACAAGGCCGCGCCGGGCTGGGATCCCGCCACCGGCCGTGGCACTCCGGACGCCGCGAAACTGATCCCCGACCTGATTGCCTATGTGAACAGTCACTAGGTTCGCTGGCGTTAATGGGGGTCGGGCGCTGCCGGCCCCCATTCTCATGCCCGGTTCACGCGACTTTTGCTTGTCGCTGCGCCGGGCCGATGTACCGTTCGACCACGGCGATCAACTCGTCCAGCTCGTAGGGCTTGGTCACGCATTCGGCGCAGCCGGCCGCGATCGCGGTCTCCTTGTCTCCGACCATCGCGTGGGCCGTGACGGCGACCACCGGAATGCCGGCCAGCGCCGGATCCGCCTTGAGCGCCCGGGTCGCCTCCCAGCCGTTCATCTCGGGTAGCGAGAGGTCCATCAGGATGAGGCCGGGGTGCAGCGCCGCGGCCTTGGCCACCGCCTCGCGGCCGGTGACCGCGAGCTCGCAGCTGAAGCCGCGGGAGCGCAGGATCTTGAGCGCCATCTTTTGCATAATCGCGTCGTCTTCGACCACGAGGATCAGTTGATTCATGCGGCGGCTCCTTGCGTTTTACTCTGACCAAGCAGCTGACGCACTGCGTTGGTCAGGCCTTCGGGTTCGATCGATCCTTTCGTCACGAATCGCTGGACGTGTCCATTCAAGGTGAGGAGGTCTTCCGCCGTCAGCTGCTTGGCGCTGACGATCATGATCGGGATGCTCACCCCACGGGGCTGCGCACGCAGCCGCGCCACCATCTCGAAGCCGCTCATCCCCGGCATCATCAAGTCGAGCAGGATGAGATCGGGCGGCGAGATCGCGATCATCGCCATCGCCTCATCGCCGCTGGCGGCGCCCGCCACTTCGGCGTGCTCTTCCTTGAGGATCTTGGCGATCATCGACCGGGCAGTCGGTTCGTCATCGACGACCAGCACGCGTTTGCCCTCGAGCGTCGGCAGCAAACGATGGATCTTCGCGATCAGCGCGCCCTTGTCGTAAGGCTTGCCCAGGTAGTCCGAGGCACCGAGGGCGAAAACCAGCCGCTGATCCTCGATGATGGTGACCACCAGGACCGGGATGCCTGCGGTATCCGGATCTTCCTTTAGCTTTTCGAGCACCCACCATCCGGAGGCGTCCGGCATCATGATGTCGAGCGTGATCAGCATCGGGCGCGCCTCCCGCGCCAGCTGGAGCGCATCGGTCGCGTTCGATGCCTGCACCGTCTTCCAGCCCTCCTGCTCCAGGTGCCTCGAAATCAGCTGACGCACGCTCGGGTCATCGTCGACCACCAGAATGGCGGTCCCCGGGAGCCCCTGGTTCGGTCGCCGAAGCGGCCGCCGCTGGACGGGCGCCACCCCGGCCTGACCAGCGGCCCAGGCGGTGACGGTGAAGGTGAAGGTGCTCCCCAGGCCAGGCTCGCTGACCACGGTGATGGCGCCGCCGTGCATCTCGACCAGCCGGCGGACGATGCTCAGGCCGAGGCCGGTCCCGCCATGCCGGCGGGTAGAGCTGCCGTCGCCCTGGACGAACTCATCGAAAATCACCTTCTGCGCCTCGGCCGAAATGCCGGTGCCGGTGTCCTTGACGGCGATGCGAACCATGCGGCCCGACGGCTGCGCGCTGACCTCGATGTGGCCGCGTTCGGTGAACTTGACGGCGTTGGAGAGCAGGTTGATCAGGATCTGCTTGAGGCGCAGGGGATCGGCTTCGACCGCGGGGAGCGAGGGGGCGAAGCGCGTGTCGATCCGCAGTCCCTTCTCCTGGGCCAGCGGGCTGATGCTTTCGAGCACCGAGCTGACCAGTCCCGCAACATCGACGCGTTCCAACGAAAGCTCCATCTTGCCCGCCTCGATCTTGCTGAGGTCGAGGATCTGGTTGATCAACCCCAGCAGCGATTGGCCGCTTTTGTTGACTTGCTGAATGTCCTGCTGCTGCTCCTCGTTGATCGGTCCGTCGATGCCGTCGAGCAGGATCTGCGAGAAGCCGATGATCGCTGACAGCGGAGTGCGCAACTCGTGCGAGACGTTCGCCAGAAATTCCGATTTCAACTTGTTGGCGCGCGCCATTTCCTGGTTGGCAGCCTGCAGTTCAGAGGTCCGCTGCGAGACCTTTTCTTCGAGTGTCTGATAGGCGCCGCTGAGCTGGCTGCTCATCTGGTTAAAGGTGGTCGCCAGCGCCTGAAGCTCGCGCGCCGCGTAGCGTTCACGAACCTTCACCGGGGTCACGAAGTCGCCCCGAGCAATCCGCGCCGCAGCGCCGGTCAACTCGTCGACCGGACGGGTGATCCAGGTCGCGGCCAGGAATCCGAGGACGAGCGCGAGCACGATGGCGATCAACAGCCACTCGATGGTGCTCACGATCAGGGGCGTCAGCTCGGCCCGGAGCTCGGCGACCGGTTGGGACACCCAGACCTTCCAGCCGACCTCGGGCACGGTCGCAAAGCCGGCGGCTCGCGGCACGTTGCCGTCGAGATCCGTATACCAGCTGACGCCGGTCTCCTGGCTCAGGGCCTGCTGGAAGACGCCTGACGACGAGAGGTCCATCGCGGCGACCCGCCAGTCTTCTCGCGGGTGGGCGATAACCCGCCCGCGACTGTCGACCACCACCGCCTGGCCGTTCTGACCGATCCGGCTGTAGTTCGATAGCCGCTGCACCTCGGAGAGATCGACGGTGCCGGCGAGGAAGCCAACGAGACCCCGTCGCGCGTCGAGGATGGGAACCGCGATGACGACCGCGGCCACGCTGGCGTCACCGCGAGTCCGCACCACGTCCGAGTACTTGGGACCGATGCGGCCCGGATTGAGGACGTCTTTGACGTAATTCCAGACGCTGTAGTCGACGCCGACCCCGGCGGGCGGTGCTGCGGCCACAGCTCGACCGGCCAGGTTGCCGACGTAGAGCTGGAGAAGGGCCGGCTGGGCCGAATGGGCGGCAGCCAGTTCCATGTTCAGGTGGTCGGGGTTGAAGGTGGCGTCGTTGAGATGGGCGACACTGGAGTAGTTGTCGGACTCGATCTGGGACGCCGTGCTCTGCAATGCCGCCGTCTGGTCCAGCAGGTACCCGTAGATCGCCTGCGCCAGGCTTTCGGCCATCGGCTCGTGCTTCTGCTGGATGGAGGCGTTCTGGGTGGCGAACAGCTCCGCGATGCGCTGGGCGCCAAAAAAGATGAGCGGAACCACGCCGACCAGCAGGAAACCGACGCTGATGTACCAGCGGAGGCTGTGCATCGAGGCCCGACGGGCGTCGGCCGAGGGTGCTGCGCCCACATCGAGGTAACGGGTCGCTCAACTCAACTTTGCGCGCCGTTCCTCAGCCCGTCGTTACGCGCGCGTTACCGCGAGGGTAGGCTTGAGGCGATGGCAGGACTGCGTGCCCGCGACCGCGCGTTGCTGGCCGTCGAGCGGCTGAAGCCCGTCTATCCGGCGGCGGTCTCAGAACTCGACCACGTCAATCCGTTCCAGATGCTGATCGCCACCATCCTGTCGGCGCAGACGACCGATCGGTCGGTCAACTCCGTAACGCCGGCGTTATTCGCCAGGTATCCGGATGCCGCGGCGCTGGCGCACGCGGACCCGCGAGAGGTCGAGTCGATGATCAAGCCAACCGGGTTCTTCCACGTGAAGGCGAAGACGATCGTCGCGACCAGCGCGGCGCTGGTCGAACGCTTCGGCGGTGAGGTTCCGGGCCGCATCGAGGACCTCGTCACGTTGCCTGGGGTCGGGCGCAAGACCGCCAATGTCGTCCTGGGGGTGGCGTTCGGGGTTCCGGGCTTCGCGGTCGACACTCACGTCAAGCGACTCACCCGGCGTCTCGGTCTGACCAAGAGCACCGACCCGGTCAAGATCGAAGCCGACGTCACCAAGCTGATCCCGCCGTCGGAATGGACCGGGTTCAGCCTGCGGTTGATCCTGCACGGGCGCCGGATCTGCATCGCCCGGGCGCCGCGATGCCCGGAATGTGTCATGAACGACTTCTGTCCCTCCTCGACGGTGCGGGCGAAGGCCCGCCGGCGGCCCTTGACACCCGCCCGTCGCCGCGTAAGGTTGGCTCATGGACGATAGCCGCGGCCATCGCCAGTCACTCCGTCCGTCGGTCGTGGCGGGCGGGTTGCTCGTGCTGATTGGGGCACTCTGGCTGCTTGGACAGTTCGTCAACATCGACGTCGGGCACTATGGCTGGCCCTTCTTCGTGATTGCGCCGGGCCTCGTGATCCTCTTCCTCGCCCTGACCTCCAGAGGCGCACTCGGCGAAGGGCTTGCCATCCTCGGGAGCATCATCACGGTCACCGGGCTCATCCTGCTCTATCAAAACGCGACCGACCACTTTGAAAGCTGGGCCTATGCCTGGGCGCTCATTTTTCCGGGCGCGGTTGGGCTCGGGATGATCCTGTACGGCCTTACGGCCAGCCGACCCGGCAACGTGCGAGCCGGCACCCGCCTGGTCGGTATCGGCCTGGTCGTGTTCCTGCTGGGCGTCGTATTTTTCGAGGGCATCATCGGCATCGGCGGCTATCAATTCGGGCATGCGGGGGGTGTGGCGGTCGGCGCGCTCATCGTTGCATTGGGCGCGTTGTTGCTCATCGTCAATCTGACTTCAAGGCGCCGGCAATCGAGGTAGGCCCGGCTAAACTGGGCCTTGTGCGCATCGGCGTCCTCACGGGCGGCGGCGACGCCCCCGGACTCAACGCCGCCATCCGTGGCGTAGCCCGCCGCGCCTTCCAACGCGGCTTTCAGGTCAGCGGCATCAAGAACGGCTGGGCTGGCTTGCTCGCGGACGGGGATCTCGAGGACCTGACCATGGCCTCGGTCCGGGGAATCCTTCCACTTGGCGGCACCATCTTGGGGACCTCGCGGACCAATCCGCTCAAAGAAAAGGGCGGGATCGATACGGTCATCAACCTGCTGCGGGCCTCAGGCATCGACGGCCTGGTCGCGATCGGCGGCGACGACACGCTCTCCGTGGCGGCCGCCATGAGCGACGCCGGCTATCCGGTGGTGGGGGTCCCCAAGACGATCGACAATGACCTCTCGGTCACCGAGTTCTGCATCGGCTTCGACACGGCGGTCGGGGTCGTCGTCGAGGCGCTCGATCGGTTGCACACGACTGCGTCAGCACACCATCGGGTGATGGTGGTGGAGGTGATGGGACGCGACACCGGTTGGGTCGCCATGGTGGGCGGCCTGGCGGGCGGGGCTGACATGATCATCATCCCTGAGTTTCCGGCGGAGCTCGATGCGGTTGTCAACCACCTGCATCACCGTCGCGGTGAAGGCAAGGACTTCAGCATCATCGTCGTCGCCGAAGGCGTGAAGATGCGGGCGCTCGAACCCGCCGTGCCGGTCGCGGTCGCGGCCGAGAAACGCGACGCCTTCGGCCACGTGCAGCTTTCCAAGCAGGGCGTCGGCGATGCGCTCAGCACACGGATCGAAGAGGCCACCGGATTCGAAACTCGGGTCACCGTGCTCGGTCACTTGCAGCGCGGCGGGTCACCCTCACCGGTCGATCGAATCTGGGCGACCCGCCTTGGCGTGGCCGCCACGGATTTGCTGGCCGATCGCAAGGCCGGCTTGATCCCGATCCGCAAAGACGGTCAGGTTGCCATCGTGCCCCTTCGCGAGGTCGTTGCCGAAACGCGCCGCGTGCCGCGCGAGCTTTACGACCTCCAGTTCGTCTTCGGCTAGCTTGCCCGGCGTTTCTCCCGGTATAGCGTGGCATCGGCGACGGCCAGGAGGTCTTCCGCCGTCGTGCCGTCCTGGGGGAAGGTCGCGAGTCCGAGGCTGACTCCCGGGATCTGAAGCAGGTCTCGTCCGGCCATGAAACGGTGCCGGGAAATGCCATCCGAGATGCGCTGGGCGACGACCGCGGCCGCTGCTGCGCCTGTCGCGGGGAGCAGCACGACGAACTCATCGCCGCCGTAGCGCGCCACCACGTCCTCTCCGCGGACCGCATCGGTGAGGGCGTTGGAGACCTCCCGCAGGAGGGCATCGCCGGCAAGGTGGCCGTAGGTGTCGTTGATCCGCTTCAACCCGTCGACGTCGAGGAAGACGATCGAGAAGCTGTCGCCGGAGGCGACGGACCGATCCACCGCTTGTTGGATGCGTTCGAGGAAGAGCCGGCGGTTGTTGAGTCGTGTCAACGGGTCATGGCTTGCTTCGCGCTTGAGACTGTCGTGCAGCTGGGCAACCTCGAGAGACGAGGCCAGCTGCGATCCGACGGCGGACATGAGCGCGACGTCGGCCTCCGAGAAGGCATCGGTCTGCTGGCTCTCTGCGTTGAGCACTCCCACGACGCGGCCTCGGCTGATCAGCGGAAACGCGAGCTCCGACCGTACGTTGTCATCAACCCCGACGTAGCGGGGTTCCACCCTGACATCCGGGACGATCTTGGGCTCACCTCGGGCGAACACCCAGCCCGTGATGCCTTCGTCGATGGAAATCGTCAGTCCGGTGATATCGACCGTGTAGCCGCTGTGCGCCCCGACCCTCAGCTCGCCGGCCTTTGATCCGGGCAAGAGGATGGCCACCATGTAGTAACCCATCACCTCCCGAATGATGGTCACGATGCGGCCCAACAGGGTGTCGAGGTCGAGCACCGAGGTCGTCTCCTGGGCGATGCGGTAGATGATGCGCAGCTCGCGGGAGTCGGCGACCGAGAGGACATCCCGCGGGGCCGCGGGCGTCGATGGCTCCGGGCTCTTCAGGGCGTCCTGTAGTTGCCTGAACCAGGGCGCCTGGGTCGACTCCGCTTCGCGGCACATGCGGATAAAAGCATCCGTCAAGCCTGGGTCGAGGTTGGCGCCTTTGAAGCGAGTCAGTTGCTCGAGCCCCTCGGCCAGGGTGGTCGCAGTCCTGATAGGCCGGTCGATGGTGTCGTTGAAGAATGCGGTGACCACCGATATCACCCGGGTCTCGAGGGGGATCGACTCGCCCGCAAGACCGTCGGGATAGCCTTCGCCGTTGAACAACTCGTGATGTGACCGGACGAGCGGGGCGAGGTCAGCCAGGGGTTTGAACCGCGCAAGCAAGTCGGCGGCGACGACGGGGTGGGTCATGATGAGCGCCCGCTCCTCGGCACTCGGCCGGCTGCGTTGCTGAAGGATGCTTTCGGGGACGTTGAGCTTGCCCAGATCCTGCAGAAGCGCTGCGTATCGGACCCGCCGCTGCCGTGCCGGGTCGAAGCCCAGATAGTCGGCGAAGCGCTCGGCCAGCTCGGCATGCTCTCTGGCCCGACTGTGCATTGCCTGGCGGAGCTCGATGGCGGCGGCGAGCGTGAGCACGGCGGCCTCCTCCACCTGTCGCGACTCCTCGAGAAGACGGGCGGTCTCCAGAGCCGCGGCCGTCTGGTTGGCAAACGCCATGACGGCCGGCAGGTCGGTCTCCTTCAGCCCGGGACCCAGCACCGTGATGGCTCCGATGGCCTTGCCCTCCAGCACCAGCGGGGCAGAGATCAGCGTTTGGAGATGGAGCAGCTCGCTGAGCTTGCGGGCGTTTCCGACCGTGCTCGGCGGCAGGACCATCGCGGTCCGGCCAACCAACTCATCGGGGTCGCCGACGTAGTGGGGTCGAAGCGTCGTGCACACTTCATGGAGGAGCGGGATACGGTCGAACGGCAGGAAGCTGCCAACCTCTTGACGGCCGATGAGCTTGCCAACCTCGCCGGACGCCTCGAGGGTGTGCCGGAACGCCACCACCAGCCCGCTGCCATCCGGCGCGAGGTCGAAGAGGTAGGTCGACACGCCGGCCTGTGCGAGCCGGCTGCCCACCGCGGTAAAGATCGCCTCGCGGTTGAGGTGCTGCAACGCCTGGAGGCCGGCATCGGCGAGGGCGTTGAAGAGCGCGCCGGGAGACTGGGGCCGGTCCGCTGGTTCGGAGGCGATCTTCGGGAGGAACTGGGACAATCCGGCCTCGGCCAATCGCTCGGGACGGAAAAACCAGACGCGGCCGATCTTTTCGGCGGGGAGCCGGCCGTCGCGCGCCTGGCGCCGCACGACCTCCGGATGCCGGTGGATCGCCGCCGCCACCTGGTCGACCGACAGCAGGTTGGGCAGCTTTAGCGCTAATGAGACCGACGGTTGTGTGACGCGACGCTTCACTGCTCCCTGCAACGAAGGAAGGTCCGCCTTCCTACGTCTTATTTCCAGTGGAAGCCTTCCCCTCCGGACCGATGCCGGAGCGCCGGACGATCCTGGTCACCGACGACAGCAGCGCCAATCGGGACTTGCTCTGCGGACAGCTTTCCACCCTGGGCTTCTGGACCGAAGCCGCGACCAACGGCGAGGAGGCCGTTCGGGCCGCCCGCCGGCTGAAGCCGGACCTGATCTTGATGGACATCGAGATGCCGGTCATGAACGGGCACCAGGCCTGCAAGCAATTGAAATCGGATCCGGAGACGGCGGAGATCCCGGTGTTGATGATGACCGGCTTCGACCCGCGCCCGGAGCGCGCCAAGATGGTGGAGGCGGGAGGCGACGATCTGATCGTCAAGCCGATCCCGATGCGCGACCTCCAGGTTCGGGTGCGAGCGCTGCTTCGCCTCAAGGAATTGCGACGCGACCTCCGCAGCACGCAGGAAAGCCTGCGCGAGCTGGTCAAGAAAGAAGACCCGACCGAATCGAAGGAGCCGTTCGACGACCGGGTTGCCATCACCGCCCAGGCGCTGGCGCGCTTGATCGGGCTCGACGCCGAGGACCAGGAGGTCGCCTTCCACGCCGGGCTGCTGCACGACATCGGCCAGATCGGCCTGCCGGAAGAACTGCTGAACAAGCAGGGGAGCTACACGCCGCAAGAGTTTGCGCAGATCCAGAAACACACGATTCTGGGTGCCGAGATTGCCGGACCCTTTCGCCCGGCCACCGTCCTCGCCCCGGCGATCCGCCACCACCACGAACGCTGGGATGGAACGGGTTACCCCGACAAGCTGCAGGGCGCGGCGATTCCGATGATGGCCCGCATCGTCGCCGTTGCCGACGCTTTCCACGCCATGATCACGGACCGCCCCTACCGGCCGCGGTACACGGTGGCCAAAGCCCTCGAAATCCTCGCCGCTGGATCCGGCACCCAGTGGGATCCCCGGCTCACCGCGGCCTTCGCGACCTCGTCCCTGCCCCAGCGGATCGCGGGCGTGGTCGAGGGCGACTCAGCCAAGATCGCTTAGCCCTAAAAATAGTTCGACCGGCCCGAAGGCCGGCCGAACCTCGATGCGGAGTCGCTCGACGTTTAGTTGTAGGTGCAGGCGTTGCCCTGGATCGCGCCGTGAACAGTGCCCTGGGGCGGTGAGGCCTTGTAGGTAAAGATCTCGGTACCGGCCGGCGGCGGCGCTGCGGTATTCCAGCCGTTGGTCGCGCTGTGCAGCAGGTTGGCCATCAGGAGTTCCTGCTCGTTGACGTAGGCACCGGCTGCCGGAGTGGCGACGTCGTTAACACCTGGGATGGTGGCCGGGCTGTTCTGTCCGACCGGGTAGACGCCGTAGGTGTTCCAGTACAGGTCGGCGGCGCCCTGGAGCGTCGCGCCGTCGGTCTTCATGCCGTTGCACGCCGCGCTGGCGTTGACACCCGAGATGTTGAAGAGGACGATGGCCGCGAGCACACCAAGGATGGCGATGACGACGAGCAATTCGACGAGGGTGAACCCACCCTGGTGGCGATGCGCGCGTTTGCGCGCATCTTTGAGTGTTGCGAGAAGCATATTTTGTCGTTTACCTCCTTAGACTCTGTCGAGCGTAAAGCCGGAATCTTGCGAGATCTGTAAAGGCTGGCTCAGTGCAGTAGCAGCTGCGTGACGGCGACCGTCATGGCGCCTAGCGCCAGCGCGACGAGCGCCAGCGCCAGCAGCGGTTGACGAGCGCGATTCGGCCGCCGCGGCGGGGCGAAGTCGACACCGACCTGGGCGCGATCAGGCCGCGACACGGTTGTCACCTCCCTGTGACGGGGTCAGGCGGTCGTACCAGCGTGCCTGCATGAGCAGGCCGAGCCCGGCCAAGTGCGCCTGCCAGGGAAAATCCCGGGCCGACTTGAAGCGGGTGGTCGGGACGGTGACCGCGAAATTGAAACGCTGCTCGGCTCGCTGAATCCCCTCGGGAAGGAAAGCAAACCGCCCACCGAGCGCCAGCGTCGTCGCCGGCGTGATCGGGACGTCCGAGGCAGTGCCGCGCATGAATTTCACCAAGGCATTGAGCGCATGGGCAAGCTCCTCGAGCTGGGCCTCCGGGTCGTCGGAGGGCGCATCGAGCGGGAAGGTGCGAAAAAACCGAGGGCGGCCCTTGACCATCAGCACCAGCGTCGCTTCGCCGGCGGCCCATTCGAGGAGGAGGCCGTCGGACACGTTCATGCCACGGGCCAGGGCGAGCGGCTTGAGATCCATACGTTCGATCTGCAATCCGGCCCCGGTTACCGCCGCCACGACGGCGTCGATCATGTTTCGTCGGGCGGCCACCAGGTAGACCGCGTAGCCGGTCTTGTCGCGGATCGCGTGCCAGGCGAAATGGACGTCTGCGGCTTCCATCGGGACCTGCCGGCGACCTTCGAACTCCACAGCGCGGCTGAGCTCGCCGGCGGGCAGCGCCGGTAAGCGGAAGTCGCGAAAGGCGGTGCCGGTTTCCGCGATGGCGAGCCTGGCCCGGGTCGCCTTGAACCCACCGGCCTCGAGCGCGCTACGAACCGCCGTGGTCAGCAGTGGCGTCGGCATTCCGTCGGTTAGCGCGCCGTCAGGGAGCAGGATCTCGGAGTGGCGCGTCAGCTTACGGCCGCTGGCTTCCAGGATCTTGAGCTCACGAGTTCCGAGGTCGAGCGCGAGGCGTGCGGTCACTGGTATTGCTCCCAGTTGACAGTCCACGACGCCTTCTTGCCCGCATTGGACGATGAGATCTGGGCGTTGAGCTGGCGGCCGCTCCCGGTGCTGACGTTAACCGTGTAGCTCGGCTTTCCGACCTTACAACCGATCACCGGTGTGATCGCCACCGTGACGGTGATCGTTGTCGAGCCGTAGTTGAGAGGGAAATTCGCAGGTGGCGTCAGGCTGCAACCCGCACCCTTCGCGGCCGAGTCGTTCGTCTGGATCGCATAGGCTAACCCGGCGTCGAGCGCATAGGTGTTCCGCGTATCGGCGCGGACGCTTCCCTGGCCGAGGAAGGCTCCACTCGCCAGCGTGAGCGCGGCCCACACGATGAGCAGGAGGGCGGCGACAAATCCAAGGACGACGAGCAATGCTTGGCCCCGCTGGCGCGCCAGGTTCTGCCGACGCATCAGAAGCACCCCGCAGGGCGGTTACTCACGTTGAGGGTCGAGGCCGCTGCGCCAACCGCGGATGGCTGGATGGTGACCGTCGCATAGCAACCTGCGACGGCGATGGTCACGCTGGTAATTCCACGCGCCGCGACCTGGGCGGTTCCGTTCACGGTGCGAATCAGGTTGCGATTGCCGTCGACGCTGTATACGACGGTGGTCGGGGCCGATCCGTAGGTCAGCGTCATCGGCGTGGCCGCATTGATGGTCCCGGCCGTGACGGCGACCGCGCTATTGAGGTCGCGGACCAACGAAAGGCTGGCGTCGCCGGTCGCGGTGTCGGCGGCGATGATACGCGCCTCATTGCTGATGGCACGAATACCGACGAGGAAGGTACTGGCCATCACCAGGGTGACGATGCTGAGGATCGTGATCCCGATCAATGCCTCGACGATGGTGTATCCGCGCTGATGCCTGGCCCGCGTCATGGCTCCACCTTCAGAAAGATCAGCGTTTCTCTCGCCCCATTCGGGCCGTTGACGGTGAGGACCAGCTGTTGCAGCCCGTTGTCGGTGTTCGCCGTCGCAAACGGTGGTGTCTGGGCCGGGTCGTAGTAGAGGACCTGGTAGCTGAACGTGTACCCTGCGGCCGCCAGGTTGGTGTAGGCAGCCGGACTTGGCGAGTAGGTCTGGCTCTTGATGTACTCCGCATCAGAACGCGTGAGCAGGTCGAGTGTGGTGGACTGCCGGTGCCGCGCCGCGGCAATCGTGATGGCGGAGAAGGCACTGAGGATGCTGACGACAATGATCGCCAGCAGGGCGATGGCTATCATCGTCTCGATCAGGCTGACCCCGCGGTTTCGTTTCATTTCAGCGCTCCTACCAGGCCGTACATGGCCGAGATCAGCGAGACCGCAATGAAGCCGACCACGATTCCGACGGCGACCGTCATCACTGGCTCGATCAAAGAGGTCATGGCACGGATCCGGTAATCGAGCTCCTCTTCGTAGAAATCAGCGGCCTGCTCGAGATAGGTGTCGAGCGTTCCCGTCTCCTCACCAACCCGCACCATCTGGGTCAACATCGGTGGAAAAAGGTGGGTCCGAAGCAAGGGGCCGGCGAATCCCTCGCCGCCCGTCATCTGCTCCTTGACGGTGCCCAGTCCGCGCTGGAACACCTTGTTGCCGGTACCGGCGATGACGGCGTCAAAGGTCTGCCCAAGTGGCACTCCCGCCTTGAGGACCATGGCGAGCGTTCGGGAGAATCGGTTGAGCACCGCGGATAAGACGATCGGCCCAATGATCGGGGCCTTCAGCGACATCAGGTCTTTGGCGTAAATGCCCCGCTTGGTGCGGAGTGCCACCACGACGCTCAGCGCTAGCAGCGCAAACACGGCGCCGATCACGAGGCCCCATGTGCGTGTGAAGTCCACGATCGAGATCAGGATCCGCGTCGACAGCGGCAGCTTGACGCGAAATTCGGCGAAGATCTTGACGAAGGCCGGCAGCGCGAAGACGACGAGGATGATGATCACCGCGGTTGCCACGACCAGGATGACGGCCGGGTAGATCATGGCGGTTCGCACGCGACGTACCGTGTTCAAGTCACGCCGCAAATAGCCGGCGAGCTCCTTGAGGGTTGCTTCGAGGTTACCGGTGAGCTCGGCGACGCGGATCAGGTCCACGTAAAGGCTGGGGAAGACCTTCGGGTGTTTGACGAGCGACTCGGAGAGATTTTGTCCCCGCTCCAGGTCGTCGAGGACGGTCAGGATCACGCGCTTGAACAGCGGCGACGCGGTCTCTTCCGCGATGACCGTCAGCGCGCGCGTCATCGCGACGCCGGCGCCGACGAAAGTGGCGAGCTGACGGGTAAAGAGGATGAGATCTTGCCCGGAGATCTGGTAGAGCGACGGAAAGTAGTCCGCCATCGTCTTTTTTGGCGGTGCCGGAATGAGCTGGACGATCTTGAGGCCCTCGAGCCAGAGGGCTTGCTCGGCGTCAGAGGTGCCACCGGCCTCGATTCGCCCCTCTCGTTTTTGCCCGCGCTCCGTATAGGCCTTGTAGGCGTAGCTAGGCACGATTCCCCTCGCTCACGTGCACCGACCGGATGACCTCGGCGATGGTGGTCAGCCCCTCGTCGATCCGAGCCACGCCGGCTGAGCGAAGCGTCGTCATGCCTTCGCGGATGGCCTGCTCGCGGAGGTCTTCATGGGGAGCGTCGCGGACGAGCAGTCGCTTGAGTCCATCCGTCATCGGCAGGACCTCGAAGACGCCAATCCGTCCGCGGAAGCCGGTGTGGACGCAATTGGCGCATCCCGTTCCATGGTGAAAGACGAAGCCATGCCCTCCGGCCGATCGGTAAAACTCGAGCTCCTCGCTCGACGGCTCGTAGACGGTCGTGCAATCGGGACAATTCCTCCGGACGAGCCGCTGGGCGAGCACGCCAATCACCGCCGACGTCACCATGAACGACTCGATCCCCATCTCGAGAAAGCGGTAGATGGCACCGACCGCGTCGGTCGCATGCAACGACGAGAGCACGAGGTGTCCGGTCAGCGCCGACTGCACGGAGATCTCAGCTGTTTCCTTGTCGCGGATCTCGCCGACAAGGATGGCATCGGGATCCTGGCGGAGGATGCCGCGCAGTCCGTTGGCAAACGTGATGCCCGCCAGCCGGTTGATCTGAATCTGGTTGACGTCCTCGAAGGTGTATTCCACCGGGTCTTCGATCGTCATCACGTTCTTCTCCACGCGGTTGAGCTCGTTGAGCGCCGCGTAGAGAGTGGTCGTCTTGCCGCTGCCGGTGGGGCCGGTGACGAGAATCATTCCGTAGGGCGACTGGACCAGGCCGCGGAATAGCTTCAGCGTGGCCGGCGAAAAGCCCAGGGTGTCGAGTCGAAGGATCGAGCGCGACCGTTCCAGCAGGCGAAGGACGGCCTTCTCGCCCCAGATGGTCTCGATGGTGCCGACCCGGATGTCCAGGGGTCGTCCGTCGACCGTCGTTTGGATCTGTCCGTCCTGGCTGTGCCGCCGATCGACGATGTCGAGGTTGGCCAGAAGCTTGACCCTGGAGATAATGGGCGCCGCCAGGGTGGCGGGCAGCTTGGTGGCGTCGTGCAACACCCCATCGATCCGGAAGCGGATGCGCAGGTGATCCTGCTGTGGCTCGATGTGGATGTCCGAGGCGCGTTCTTCAGCGCCCTGGGCGATGATCAGGTCGACGATCTGCACGACAGGGGCGTCCTGCTTGACCTCCGCCAGGCGGCGGTTCGCCAGCGTCGGGCGGTAGGTCTCCTCGAACGAGCGCACATGCCGGTCGACGCCGGTGCGCAGCTTGTATGACTGGGTGATGGCCTGATCGATCTCGGACTTGACCCCCAGCACCGGCTTGATCCGCTTGCGAGTCAGGACTTTGAGCTCGGCGAAAAGGGCCAGGTCCCCAGGATCGACGGTCGCGACTTCGAGTTCGTCCTTGTCGACGCGGATCGGCAGGATGGTGTGCTCGCGCGCGTACGACTCCGAAATCAGCGCCAGCGCTTCCTTCTCCACCCGGGCGCGGGCGAAGTCGATCTGGGGGACGTCGAAGTGCAGGCTCAGGACGCCGGCGAGCGCCTTTTCGTCGACCAGCCCCTGGGCGAGCAGCACCTGCCCGAGGGGTCGGCGCTCCCGCCGCTGGACGGACAGCGCCGCCTCCAGTTGCTCGGAAGTCAGCAATCCGTTTTCGAGCAGCAGCTCGCCCAAGCGCTTCTCGGGGCGCATGCCGAACCGGCCGCCTGGCTGGCGCTCGACCGCGCTCACATCGCCTCCCGCAACGGGGCTTCCAGCTGACGCCGGATGTCCCGCAAGGAGTCGGGGGTGAAACGAAGATGCCGTCCGGGTGTGCGGAAGGCTGGCTGGATATCGCCGCGGTTCACGGCGCGGATCAGGGTCGACTTACTGATCCCAAGCCAGCGCGCTGCCTCGCTCGTGGAAAGCGCCGGCTTCATCTATTTCCCTCTAACCGGAGCAAACGCGTCAAGTGGCGCAAACCTGCGCGACTGCGCATTAAGCGGCGAGGCGGCGAAGCTCGTCGAGGTGTTGGGTCCGCGCGGCGGCGATGTTGAAGTCGACCAGGCCGGCCTTGACCAGCTCGCTCAGGCTTCGATCCATCGTGTTCATGCCTTCCTTGCTGCCCGTCTCCAGCACATTGCGCAGCTGGCGGGTTTTGCCCTCTTTGATCAGGTTTTGGACGGCGATGGTATTGAGCAAGACCTCGTAGGCGGCCACTCGGCCCGGCCCATCCCGGCGCGGCAGCAGCTGTTGATAGATGATGGCGGCCAGCGTGTTGGATAGCTGCACGCGGACCTGCTGCTGCTGCTCCGCCGGAAAAACGTCGACGATCCGGTCGACCGCCTGGGTCGTGTCGTTGGTATGAAGGGTGGCCAGCACCAGGTGGCCGGTTTCCGCGATCGTGATCGCCGCGGCGATGGTCTCGAGGTCGCGCATCTCGCCGATCAGCAGCACGTCCGGCGTCTGCCGAAGGGCGGCCCGCAGGCCATCGGCGAATGACGCGACGTCCGCGCCGACCTCGCGTTGCTCGACAATACTGCGCTGATGCCGATACACATACTCGATCGGATCCTCGATAGTGATCACGTGGCAGGGACGGGTCGCGACGATGTCGTTCAACATCGCGGCCAGCGTCGACGACTTGCCGGAGCCGGTCGGTCCGGTGACAAGGATCAGGCCCTGGGGCAGCCGCGTCAGGCCCCGGACCACCATCGGTACGCTGAGCTGATCGTAGTTAGGAATCTGATACGGGATCAGTCGCAACGCCATGGCGACCGAACCGCGTTGCTTGAAGGCATTGATCCGAAATCGCGCCATGCCCTTCCAGTTGAAGGAGAAGTCGAGGTCACCCCGCGCCTGGAAGCTGGCCCAACGCTCGGGGGAGAGCAGCTCGCGGGCCATTTCCTCGACCTGCTCCGGGCGAAGCGGTTCGGGCGCGATCGGCACCAGCGCGCCGTCCTTGCGCATGTTGGGCGGGGCACCTGCCGTCAGGATCAAGTCGGACGCCACCTGTTCGAGCAAGACCTGCAGGTAGGCGTCGATGATCAGGGGATGGGGCTCAGCGCGCTGGCCAGGAGCTGCCATTGATGGACATCATGTGCAACCTGCTCGGCGCAGCCTTCTTGCTTCCGCTCGGGGCGGCACTGGGCAGCTTCTTCGAAGTCGTGCTCGATCGTGTGCCACGCGGGGAGTCCCTGTTGTGGCCACCGTCCCACTGCCGGACCTGTCGCCGCCGCCTGACTGTGGACGAGCTGGTTCCCGTGATCAGCTACCTGGCGCAGCGGGGCCGCTGCCGAGGCTGCGACACGCCGATTGGCCGTGGTGTCCCGATCCGGGAGGGGCTCAGCGGCCTCGCCCTGGCCCTGCCCTGGGCGTTTGGCGGTTGCGGCCATCCCGTGGCAGCGTTGATCGGCGGACTGGCACTGCTCCTCGGCATCTGGATCATCCAGGGGATCCGCCAGGCCCGCACACCGGCAGGCTCCGCGCGCAATTAACCTCGGTCTGAGCTCGTTATCCATGCTGCGGTGGCGGCATGAACCTCACACGGCCCCTGCTGCGGGAGGGGATCGGCGTTCGTCGCATCCTCGCCCTTGCGATGTTGCTCACGGCCGTGGCCGCGGTGGCATACCTCGAGCGATGGGTCGGCGGGGAATTGGACCTCCGCCTCCTCTATTTCCTAATCGTCCTCAGCGGAGCGATCTTATTGCCACGCCTGCTGGCCCTGACGATCGCGGCCGCCGTCACCGTGGTCAGCGTCGGCATCAGTGGGGCCGAGGGCGTCAGCCTGATCATCAACGGGCTCACCCACCTTCTGATGTATGGCTATGCCGCGCTACTCACCAACAACTGGGAGTACGAGCGGCGGCGCCTCATGCGGATGAGCCGCGTCGATGAGCTGACCGGACTGCCGAACCTGCGGGCCTTGCAGGAGCAGCTTCCGTCTCGCCTCGGCCCGGCGACGCGAACCGGTCGTCGAATGGCGGTGATGATGATGGACGTCGATGGGTTCAAGGCGGTGAACGACCGCCTGGGGCACGGCGTTGGGAACGAGCTCCTGAAAGAAGTCGCGAACCTGCTTCGCTTCGCGGTTCGGGTCGGCGACGAGCCGTTCCGGTTCGGCGGCGATGAGTTCGTTCTCCTCCTCTCGGATGCCGACGGCATGGGGGCGAAGGTCGTCGCCGCGCGCATCCAGGAGATCTACAAGTCGATGGGGCAAACGCTGCGCGGCACGGACGTCGAGGTGTCGTTCAGCATCGGCATTGCCGTCTTCCCCGAAGACGGCGGGACGCCGGAGATGCTTCTGGGTCGTGCCGACGAGGCGCTGCTCGATGCCAAGCGCACCGGGGCGGGAACCGTCGTCCGCTTCGCACCCGACGCAGCAGCCTGACTCGACGTCACTGCTAGCGGCAGGTGAAGGATTGGGGCGCGACCGCAAAGGCGGGGTTCGTGAAGACGAGCTGCTCGCTACCGTTACTGGCCGGGACCCACTGGTCCACTGCCACGGCGTGTGCGCTGGTATCGCCCGCTGCCACCACGATCGACTGCAACGGCTGGACTTTGGTGCCGTTGCTGTCCTTGCGAATCCACTGGTAGGTCACGGTTCCGCCCACACCATTCGTGCGGAAGGTGCCATTCGCGGTAATGGTGTCGAGTTTGCACTTGTTTGATCCGTTGACCTTCCACGCGACGACCTCACTCGGCGTGCCAGTGAAGGCAAATGGGACCGGTGTGGGCGTGGGCGTCGGGGTTGGAGTCGGCGTGGGCGTTGGCGTAGGGGTCGGCGTTGGGGTGGGCGTGGGCGTCGGGGTTGGGGTGGGCGTGGGTGTCGGAGTCGGCGTGGGCGTGGGTGTTGGAGTGGGTGTAGGGGTCGGCGTGGGCGTTGGGGTGGGCGTGGGCGTTGGTGTCGCCGACGGTGTTGGTGATGGCGAGGTGCTCGGGCTTGCCGACGGGGATGCGCTCGGGCTGGTCGACGGCGATGCGCTCGGGCTGGCGGAGCCAGACGGGCTCGCGCTGGGAGACGCCGAAGGGCTCGCGCTGCCACTCGGAGATGCCGAGGCGCTCGACGATGGGCTGGTACTGGGCGACGCGCCGCCCGACGGCGTCGAAGCGGGGGTCCTGGTCGGACCCAGCGCAACCGGCCGCGCCGAGCTATTCGGGCGGGCGGCGAAGAAGCGGGGCGGCAGGTTGAAGGTTGGCACCAGCAGCCAGAAGGGCGCGTGCGGGTCGTCCGAGAAATAGATGCTCGCCGCCGCATCGGCGGCGCTTCCGCTGGAATCGATGCGGAACGGGCCGATTTCCCAGTCGGGAGGAATCGCCCGAACCACGAAGAAGACAAGGATCAGGGCGGCGGAGAAAAGCAGGAAGCCGAACCGCCGGCGGCGGCGACGATCCGATTCGTCACCGGACCCATTCACCCGCCTGGCTGGGCCTGCGATGACGACGGGCTCGGTCAGCATGAGGCTGGTTGGCGCTGCAGCCACTGCCGACTCCACCGGCACGATGCTGGTTGGGGTTGCGGTGACGACGGGGTCCGGCGCCGGGCTGGCTGCGGCTGGGGTTACAGGGGGCTCGGCGGGTGCTGCCGGGGGAATGGACGTAGCCGCCTGCGCCGCACCACCCGTCAGCGACTGCAGCCTGGCCCGAGCGGGGCTGATTGGCGCTGGCGCAGCCGGGGGCGGCGTCGAGACCGAGGTCGCGGGGGTGACATCCTCGACAGGCGGGTTCGTCAGATTGGCAAGCCGCTGCTGCAGCTGTGCCTTATCGGCAGCCTGATCTTTCGGTGGTACGGCACGCCATGGGAGGCGCATGTGCGACCAAGGTAGCGCCGGTCGCTTACGACCCCTCTTTCGCGCGTCGTCAGGCCGCGGTCAAGCTGCGACAGCGGTGTGACAATTGCTTCGCAAGCGCGTTCCAGCGGGCGCTCAGCCCGGAGGCCACGACATCACCCGGCCACCCAGCAAGTGAAGGTGGAGGTGATAGACGGTCTGGCCCGCCTGGGGACCCTTGTTGATGACCAGTCGGTAGCCATCACGATCGATTTTGCGTTCGTCCGCGATCTGGTTGGCGACCTGGAACATTCGGAGCAGCATCGGTCCGTGACCGGGCTGCAGGTCGTGAACCGTCGGGATGTGCTCCTTCGGAATCACCAGGACGTGCGTCGGCGCTACCGGCCGGATGTCCTCGAAGGCAACGATCTCGTCGTCGCGGAAGACCTCCTTGGCTGGAATCTCGCCGGCAAAGATCTTGCAGAAAAGGCACTCGTCGGCCATCGGCCAAGCTTACCCGCAGAGAAGACCGTCGGGGCTCGGCGCCAGGGGACGAACGGTCGCGAGCGATCCCAGGGTTTGGTCGCGTTGCGGGGCGCGCACCGTGATGTAGTTGTCGCTCAAGCCTCGCATCTGCTGCGGCAGGCGCCGGTCCCAGATGACCTCAAGGTCGCGGTCGATGAAACGAGCCTCATAGGTGCGCCGTTGCGCGTCCGCCTGGATTTGCAACCGGTGGCTGCGCTCGCGGCTCAGCGGGTCCTCCACCGGCAGGCCGAGTCGAGGGGCCGACGTTCCCGCCCGTGGGGAATAGCGAAAGACGTGCATGCCGGTCAGTCCGGCATCCCGGGCGATCGATTGGGTGTCAGCGAAATCCTCGTCCGTCTCACCCGGAAAGCCGACGATGACATCGGCGGTGATCGCGATCTCCGGTGACTGCTGGCGGAGGGCGGCGACCACCTCGAGGTAATCCCGGCGGCGATAGAGGCGGCCCATCCGTTTCAGGATGCGGTCGCTGCCGGACTGCAGCGGGATATGGAGGTGCCGGCAGAAGCGGGTCGCGCCCGTCAGCTCCACGAGATCGGGCGTGATGTCATTGGCGTTGATCGAGCTGAGGCGCAGCCGCGCCGGCGCGATCGCCTCGAGCAGCCGTTGGACGAAGGGCGCGAAGCGCTGGCCGCGGTCGCGGCCGAAGGCCCCGAGGTCGACCCCGGTCAACACGATCTCGCCATAGCCTTCTGCCACCGCCTGCTGGGCGCGATCGATCAGCGCTGCTTCCGCTTCGCTGCGGGAGACGCCGCGCGTCCGCCAGACGATGCAGTAGGTGCAGCGATGATCGCAGCCGTCCTGCACCTTGAGAAAGAATCGCGACCTGACAAAGGTTGTCGATCCCACCGTTGCCGCCGGCTCGAAATTCGACGCGAGGTAATCGAAGATTCCCCCTTTGCGCGAATTGGGGAAGCTCACGTCGACGTCGGGCACGGCCGACACGCGCGGGTTCGGGTTATCGACGTGGCACCCGGTCAAGACGAGGTGCGCTTCCGGGTGCCGCCGTCGCAGGCCGTGGACCATGGTGCGCAGCTTGCGGTCCGCCTGCGCGGTCACGGTGCAGCTGTTGATGACGCAGATCTCCGCGTCCTCGTCGCTCTCGGAAACCGTGAAACCGGCGCGCGCCAACCGATCGCCGAGGTGCTCCATCTCCGCGAAATTCACCTTGCAACCGAGCGTGTGGATCGAGACCCTCATGGGCGTTGGACGAGGATAGCAGCGGCCACAAGCGGTGCCAGGCGAGCGCGCAGAATGCGTGGACCGAGGTTGACGGCGACGGCGCCGCGGCCTCGAAGCACGGCGAGCTCGTCGTCCGTCCAGCCGCCCTCGGGGCCGACCGCGATGGTGTAGGCCGCCGATCCACCGATGGCCTGCCCCAGCGGCACCGAGGCGCCCGGGTCGAGCGCGAGCAACCGGCCGCTCGCCTGGTCGAGTGCCGAGGACAGCGGGACGGGCCCTATTACCTTCGGGATCTCGCCACGGTGACTCTGCTCGGCGGCGGATTCGACAATCGCCTCCCAGCGGGTAAGGCGTCCAGCCGGCGGCCGGCCGATGGAACGCGCCGACTGGACGGCGACGAAACGTCGAATGCCCACCGCGGTGCCGCCTTCGAGGACGGCGTCGAAATCGGGGTTGGGGAGGACCGCCTGCAGCAGGGTCACGGCCGTGCTCGCCTCGCCGCCAGCCGGGCGGTCGGTGAGCACGCGGGCGTCGATGCGCGCGCCATCCACCGCGACGACTTCCAGGTCGTATTCCCGGTGAGCAAATACCGCGACCCCGTGCTCGCCTGGGCGCACACGAAGGACCCGCGCGAGGTGATGTCCCCTTTTCCCGTCGATCTGGACCGAGCCGCCCAGGGCTGGCGTCGTCTCGACAAACGTCCAGAACATGCCGGCCCCATGCTATCGGGGCTGGCGGGCGACGGAAGCCTGCGCAGGAGGCGTTGTATTCGCCAGCATGATCACCCCTCGTCCAGGATCGCTGCAGCTGCAGCGCGCGACCCTCAAGGTGGCCGCCGTCTCGTTTTGGGGGTTGGCCACGATCGTGATGGCCACCGACTACCTGGGAAGCGGGTTGCAGGTCAACTACCCGACCGAGTGGCTCATCACCGCGCTCGCCTGCGCGGCGGGCGTGGTGTGCTGGATCTTGCCCTGGGGGGAGGTCCCCGCGAGGTGGTTTACCCCCGTGGTCTTCGGTGGAATCGCGATGCTGACCGTCGGCGTGTTCGCAACCGGCGGAACTGAGTCGCATCTATCGGTGCTGTACCTGGTCATCGTCGTTTTTACCGCGTCGATGCTCGAATTCCAGACGTCGGTTGCCGTGTTGGTCACCGCGGTCCTCGCGGCCGCCCTGCCGCTCGCAATCCGTGGGTGGGACGGTTACTACGCGCGCTCCGTGGTCCTGCTCGCGGCCTCGATGGTGATTTGCGCCTACATTCCGGCACTCGTCCGCAAGGCGCTGCGGGCGGAGAACAAGCTGGCCGAGCAGCGTCGCGAGGAACTGGAACAGAGCTATCTGTCCACCGTCGCCGCGTTGGCGGCCGCCCTCGACGCCAAGGATCGCCACACGGAGGCGCACTCCCGGGAGACCGCCGCGCTCGCCAAAGCGGTCGGACGCCGTCTTGGGCTGGAGGCGGATGCCTTGCGGTTTCTGGAGTACGGCGCGTTGCTTCACGACATCGGGAAGATCGGCGTGCCCGGCTACATCTTGAACAAGCCGGGGCCCCTCGATGCCGAGGAAACCGCCATCATGCGAGAGCATCCCGTGATCGGCGAACGGATCGTGGCCTCGGTGCCGTTCCTGGCTCGGATCCGCCCGATCGTCCGCGCCGAGCACGAGCGATGGGACGGCGCCGGCTACCCCGATCGGCTCAGCGGCGAGCACATTCCCATCGAAGCCCGCATCGTCCATGCCTGCGATGCCTTCCAGGCGATGGCCAGCGACCGGCCCTACCGCCAGGCCCGGCCGCGCGAGTGGATCATGGAGGAGATCCGGGCGCAGGCCGGCCGCCAGTTCGATCCGCGCGTCGCGCAGGCCCTGCTCGAGGTCATCGAATCCGGGGAGGTCGCGGTGGCGGGGACGGCCGAGAGCGCTCTCCACGAAGACCGCAAGATGCCGATGATCCACTCATGGACCCAGCACCTGGATGCGGTCCAGCAGCTTGGCCGGCAGCTGGCCACGGTCGTGAGCGTGCCGGAGATCTGCGAGACCATCGGCCGGACCATTACGACCCTTCTGCCTTATGACCAGTGCCGCGTCTACTTGCTCGAGGACGATGGCCATACACTGCGGCCGGTGTACTTCAGCGATACGCAGCGCCCGGAGTACGACGGGGTCACCGCCGAAACGCTGGCCGTCCAGGTTGGTGAGGGCATCACCGGATGGGTCGCGGAGACCAAGCAGGGGGCCCTCGTCGGTGACACGGTGCGGCATCCGAAGGCGATGCACGTCCCGGGCACTTCGGAGACCGATGAGTCGATGCTGGCGCTCCCCGTGATCTTCGAGGACAACCTGATCGGCGTCATCGTCACCGCCAAGCTGAGCTTGCACCAGTACACCGGAGACCACTTGCGCCTGATGACGATCCTTGCCAACCAGGCGGCGGTGTCGATCTTCAATGCGCGGCTGATCGAGCGTTTGGCGGCGAGCGCCCGGACGGATCCGCTGACGGGACTGGCAAACCGCCGCGCCTTCGAGCGCGAGCTTGAACAGCGGCTGGCGATCGCCTTGCCCGAGCCATTCTGCGTCATCATGCTCGACGTCGACGGGCTCAAGCAGGTCAACGATGCCCGCGGTCACGCCGCCGGCGACGCGGTGCTGAAGCGGGTGGCGTCGGTGCTGAGCGCCAACCTTCGCCCGGTCGATGTCGTGACCCGCTGGGGCGGTGACGAATTCGTCCTCCTGATGCCGGGGACCGATCAGGTGGGCGCCGTGTCGCTGGCACGCCGCGTCGGTGGGACGCTGCGCAATCCCGAGGATCCCTCGGGTCCGATCTCGGTGTCGATCGGGACCGCGTCCTTTCCTACGGACGGCACGACGCCGGTGGCGCTGCTGGGCGCCGCCGACCGCTCGATGTACGCCGACAAGCGGCAGCGGGCCGCCTGATCCCTAGGCGGATTCCGGGCGGGCCCAGTCCTCGACGTTGTCCGCCAGCGAGGTGAGGGCAACGTTGGCGCGCACCACATAATCCATCACGTTCGTCGTCAGCCCGCGGCCGACCATCTCCTCGGGCCGATGGTCCGAGAGGATGATGACCGGCACATCTTTGGTGGGTCCGCCGTGTCGCAGGGTACGAAGCATCTCGATGCCGTCCTGTTCCCTCCGGCGAATATCGAGGTAGACGAGGTCTGGCCGCAGCGTGGCGCTCATATCGATCAGTTGCTGGCGGCCTGAAACGATCGTGACCTGGTAGCCATCGAGCTCGAGCTTCAACTTGTACATCTCAGCGACTGCGGGGTCGTCCTGAACGAAGAGCACGCGGATGGTGTCGTCGATCGGATGCATCGCTCGCGCCATGGTCGCCCCCTTCCTCGGGCTGGACCCGAGGGTTGGAAACCGCTGCCGTCCTCAACTCACACTATCGGCAGAGGCGGCGACGATGTCAATGTCCGCTGAAGTGCTACTCCGCCTGGTACGGTTGGCGAACTTCCTCGGGCAGCTCGTACCAGGTCATTCGGTCACCGACTCTCGCACGGAGTCGCCACTTCAGTGACTTGGGGTGCGCCTCGGTGCGCGCCCAGAGTTCATCGAGCCGCTGATTCACCGTGTCCGCGGCTACCGCAAGCTCGTTCGCGGTTTCCCGGATCTTCGCCGTATTCATCTGCATCGTCCGGTACAGGCCCCAGTCCTGCGACAGGAGCGCAGCCAGGTAGGTGCCGTTGATGGCATCGTCGTCGTGGTCCGCGATCGGGTGGTCGAGGAGCAGCGCGATGGAGTCGACGAGGTCTTTCTTGTTGACCTCGAAGACCTGCAGCTTGCTGAGCAGGAGATCCGCGGGAGTCAGGCAGGGATCATCGCCGCCGAGGCGGTCGGCCAGCTCGATGACGTGGCACATCCGCATGCGGTCGATGAAGACATCGATCTGCCGCCCGTTGACGGGGTCCAGATAAAGGAGCCGCTGGTGGCCGTTGAGCGTGTTGAAACGCCGATCGCCCTGGTAGCCGAGCGATTCGAACAACTTCTCGGCTGCCTGACGCTGCTTGGAGGCGGCGACGAAATCGAGGTCGCCGTACTTGCGCTTCAGGGGCGCCTCGCGCGCGCTGCGCGAATGGAGGTTGACGGCGGCACCGCCCACCAGCTTCAGCGGGAGCTTGAGGGCGCGGACGGCCGCGGTGATCCGCTCCGCTTCGGTGATGACGTCCGCCGCCGGCTGGTTGGTTCCGGTGACCGCCATCTAGCTCTCCCGGACATCGACGATGATGGTTTTCAGGTCGGTCATCTGCTCGATCGCTCGGTGACCGCCCACCCGCCCGATGCCGCTGTCTTTACCCGCCCGTCCCCCGAACGGGATGTGCGCTTCCCAGTAGTTGGAGGACTCGTTGACGTTCACCCAGCCGGTCTCCAGCTGCTGCGCGAAGCGCAGCGCGCGATCGATGTCTTTCGTGTAGACGGATCCGAGCAGGCCATAGGGTGAGTCGTTCGCGATCGCCAGTGCCTCCGCCTCATCGCGGAACGGAATCACCGGTGCGATCGGGCCGAAGGTCTCCTCCCTGCTGACCCGCATCTTCGGGCTCACCCCGCGCAGCACCGTCGCTTCGTAGTAGAGGCGGGTGGGGAAGCCGTCCGCCCGATGGCCGCCGGCGACGACCTTCGCGCCCTGCGCCACCGCGTCCGCGACGTGTTCATCCATCTTCAACGCGACGCCCTCGTTGTTCAACGGCCCCATCGTGGTGGCGTCGTCGAACGGGTCGCCCAGCTGGATCTTGCCGACGGCGTCGCTGAGCCGCTCGATGAACGCGTCCTGGAACCCGCGTTGTACCAGGATCCGCTCGCCCGCGGTGCAACTCTGCCCGGCGCAAAGGTAGCAGCCGACGATGACGCCCTCGACCGCGCGATCGATGTCGGCGTCGTCGAAGATCACGATCGGGCCGTTACCACCCAGCTCGAGCATGATGTGCTTGCCGGCGGCGCGTCGCGCCACCGAGCGTCCGGTCTCGGTCGAGCCGACGAAGCCGACGCCGGCAATCAACGCGTGGCCGGCGATCTCGTCGCCCACCACTGACCCTGGGCCGGTTACCAGGTTGATCGCCCCTGGGGGCAGGTCGGCCTCGGTCAGGCATTCCATCAGCTTCACCGAGATCGCCGAGGTCGACGAGGCGGGCGCCCAAACAACGGTGTTGCCGCCGGCCAGCGCCGGGGCGATCACCTCGGTGGCCATCGTCAACGGCCAGTTCCAGGGCGTGATCACGCCGTAGACGCCCCGCGGGACCCGAAGCGTGAAGACGAGCTTGTTCTTGCTCATCGACGGGATGACATTGGTCTCGAGCCGCTTGATGTCTTCGGCGGCGATCCGGAAATACTCGATCGCCTCGCCCACCTCGCCGACCGCCTCCGCCTTGTATGGCTTGCCCTGGTCGAGGCTCAGCCAGCGGGCCAGCTCCTCACGGTGGCGTTCCATCGCCTCCGCGATTCGATGAAGAAAGGCCGCCCGGTCGAAGGCGCCGAGTCCCGCCATCGCGGTCCGCGCCCGGTGGGCCGCCTCGACGGCGCGTGCGGCGTCGGCCCGGGTGCCTTTCGGCAGCGTGGCGATGACCTCACCGGTCGCCGGGCTGATGGCCTCGAAGGTCTCGCCGCTTTCCGAGTCGACCCATTGCCCGCCGACGAACATCTTGAGCGTTTGCGTTTGCTCGACGACCTTCATTGATGTGGCCAGCCTCCTCAGACTCTCGCGTGCAGTATCGCGTCTTTGCGGACTTCGATGAACGTTTTGAGTTGCTCATCGACGGCCGAGTCGATTCCCGGGTCTTTGTAGTCGGCCAGCAGCTGCTTCCACTTCTCGTTGGCCACCTTGTCCGCGGTGCGCGATCCCATCCGCTGCCAGCGGTCGTAGTTTTCGGTCGACGAGATCCAGGGCCGGTAGAAGCCGGTCCGGTAGTGCCGCATCGTGTGCTCGGAACCGAGGTGGTGCCCGCCGGGGCCGACCTCGCGGATGCCGTCCATGGCGAAGCCCTCGTCGTCGAACGGGATCCCTTTGGTGAGAATCCACTCGAACATGCGCAGGGCCTCGACGTCGATGATGAACTTCTCATACGACGCGAGGAGTGCGCTCTCCAGCCAGCCCGCGGCGTGCAGTACGAAGTGCACCCCGCCCATCACCGTCGGCCAGAGACACATCATCGATTCGTAGGCGGCTTGCGCATCCGGTGACTTGGAGGAGGTCAGCGCGCCGCCACCTCGGAACGGGATGCGATAATGCCGCGCCATCTGGGCGCTGGCCAGGATCCCCATCGCTGATTCCGGCGTCCCAAAGGCGGGGCTTCCCGACTGCATGTCGATGTTGGTCAGGAACGAGCCGTAGATACAGGGGGCCCCTGGGCGGATCAGCTGGATCAGCGCGATCCCCGCCAGCGCTTCCGCCGTCTGCTGGGCGATGGTCCCCGCCAGCCCCATCGGCGACATCGCCCCCGCCATCAGGAAGGGGGTCGCGATCACCGGCTGGTTGGCCTCGGCGTAGGTCATCAAGGCACCGAGCATCCGATCGTCGTAGCGGAGCGGACTATTGACGTTCACGAGGGCCAGCAGGGCCGGTGTTTTTTCGATGTTGGCGCGGCCGCCGAAGAGGATCGACGACATCTCAATGGAGTCTCGCGCGCCCTCCTCCGAGATCACACTCCCCATGTACGGCATGTCCGTCCAGCGGACGTGCGAATAGACCATGTCGAGATGGCGGGTCTCGAGCGGCAGGTCCTCCGGCTCGACGATGGTGCCGCCGGCACAGTGGATTTGCGGCGTCGCCTGCGCCATCTTGTCGAAGTTGGTGAAGTCCGCGATCGTGGCGCCCCGGCGGCCGCGGTCGAGGTCGGTGATGAATGGGGGTCCATACACGGGCGCATTGACGATGTGGTTGCCGCCGATGGTGACCGTGTTCTCCGGGTTGCGCGCCTGCACTTGAAAGGTGGAGGGCACCTTTTTGATCTGCTCCTCGATGAAGGCGCGCTCGAAATGGATTCGGTTGTCGTCGGCCTTCAACCCCGCCCTGGCGAAGGTATCGATCGCGTGCGGATGAAGAAAGTCAACGCCGATCTCCTGGAGGATCAGCATGGCGTGGTCGTGGATCTCCTGAACCTGGTCTTCGGACAGCAGGTCGTACGGCTTGAGCGTGTTGGTCCACATGATGATCAGGAGCTGGCGTGGGCCAGTTGTCGTGCCACCTTCCGGTGGCGGCCGGCTTCAAAGGCCCGGGCGTAGATCTTCTCGTAATTGCTAGCGTCGACGTCCCGCGGGTTGCCGATCGTCTGCGAGTCCGCCTCGGCCTTCTTCGCCAGCATCGGGACCTCGTCTTCTGAGAAGCCGAGCTCGTTGAGCGAAGGAATGTCGAGGTCCTCGGTCAGCTGATATACGTACTCGACCGAGAGTTCGGCCGCTTTCCAGATCGTCTTGTTGGCGGTGTCGAGGCTGAGCGCCTGGGCGATTCGGGCAAAGCGTTCCGGCTCGGCCGCGTAGTTGTATTCCATGACGGGGGCGAGCAGGCGCCCGGTCAGCGCCCCATGTGGGGCGTCGTGGACGCCCCCGGCGGACTGGCTCATCGCGTGCGCCGCGCCCGCCGAGTCGGTGCCATAGGAAAGGCCGGCGAGCATCGCCGCCATGCTCATGTGGTAGCGCGCTTCGAGGTTGTGGCCCTGGGCGTAAGCGACCCGCAGCCAGCGGCCGCAGTATTCCATCGCGTGCAAGGCGACGGCATCGGTGAATGGCTGGTGATAGGCCATCGTATAGCACTCGATCGCGTGGGTCAGCGCGTCCATGCCCGTCCCGGCCGTCACCCCTGAGGGCAGGTTCACGCTCAGCTGCGGGTCGATGAGCGCCACCCAGGACGCGATATTCGGCGTGCCGCCGACGTTGAACTTGATTTTCCGATCCGGATCCGTGATCACCGCCCACAGCGTGACCTCGCTGCCGGTCCCGGCGGTTGTCGGGACCGCGACCAGCGGCGGAATGCGCGAGTGGATCGGATCTTTCCCCCACTCGTACTGGACGATGCTGCCGCCGTGGACGACCACGACGCCGATGCCTTTCGCCGAGTCGATCGAGCTGCCGCCGCCAATCGCGATAAGTCCGTCGCAGCGCTCCTTCTTGTAGTAGGCGGCGCCGGCATCGACCAGTTGAATGCCGGGGTTCGCCCGCACCTGGTCGTAGACGACGGGCTCGAGCCCGGCGGCCCGAAGCGGCTTCAATGCCTCGTCGAGCAATCCGGCTTTGACGATGCCCTGGTCGGTCACCACCAGCGGGCGCTTCATGTTGAGCGCGACCGACTCCTGGCCCAGGGCCGAGAGCGCTCCGATCGCGTGCACCATTCGAGTCGGCGACTGATACGCCTTCAGAACACTGTCAAGCACCAACGGATCTCATCCTCCTTCCACGGTTGAGCGGCGACGTTTGGCGTACGCCGAAAGTCTCGTCTGCCATACGAACTCTGTCAAGGGCCCTCGCGTTGCGCCTGCCGCAACCAGCCTTGCACGCGATCCGAATCCATCACCTCGAGCGCCCGGTTCCATCGTGTCGTGTAGTAGTCCTCGAAATCGAAATCCAGCGTCGAGATCCTGGCCTGGATCGCCCCCCACAGCGTCCAGCCGACGTCGGACATGAGGGCGAACAGGTTCATCCGGGCGAGCTGCTGCGAATCGAGGCGGCCGAAGTAGGCCTCACAGAGGGCGGCTCGCAGCGCGTCGTCGAAGCTCGCCTCCTGCGCCGTGTTGCCAAGGTCGAAGCATGGATCGTTGTTTCCACTCAGTTCGTAATCGACAATCCGCAGCGAGCGCCCGTCGTCGATGAAGTTCTCGCAGAGGAGGTCGTTGTGACACGAGACGCTGGGGAGGGCCGCGACCTGGACCGCCTGCTCGATTTCTCCCACGAGCGGCAGCCGCGCTCGATAGTCCAATGGAATCGTGACGCGATGCTCGTCGACGATCTGGAGGTACGCCTCGATCAGCCGGAACATGTCGAAGTCCTTCAAGAAGCGAGGCGCGGCGTGCAGGCGCTTGAAGGAATCGGCCATTCGACGCGCCATCGACGCCGATTGCAACGCCGTCGCCGACATCGTCGGTCCCTCGATGAACTCGAGAACCATGATGTTCAGCTGTGGGATATGCTCCAGCACCTGCGGACCGACGCCCGTGCTGGCTGCCGCCCGGGCGTTGGCGACCTCGTTGACCCGGTCGATCGCCAGCAGCTCGGTTGAGCTTCCCGGGAGGCGCATCACGTACCGCTCGCCATTCGCCTCGACCAGGTAGTTCTCGTTGGTCAACCCGCCCGAGAGCGGCGAGACCTTGAGATCCTTGCCCCGCCAGAGCGAAACGAGGCCGACCGCTTCCTCAGCTCGAGACGGGCTTTGCTTCATATCCAGCCACTTGCTCGCGCTTCAACACGGCATCGCTGCTGACCTCTGCCGGGACCCGCTGCCCGAACACGTCCACCTCGACGCGCGCCCCTGGTCCGAGGTGGATCGGCAGGTAGCTGTAGGCGACGTTGCGCCCGACGGTGAATCCATAGGCACAGCTGCGCAACCGGCCGACGATCGAGCCGTCGGCGTAGACGGCCTCTCCGCCATAGATCGTGACGTACGCTCGTTCGCCGACCAGCAGGGTTCGTAAACGCCGCGTGATCTTGGCCGCCTTCGCCGCCAGCAGCGCCTCGCGCCCGTTGAAATCGCCCTTGTCGAACCGAACGCAGAACCCGAGGCCTGCCTCGAGCGGATTGTCGAGCAGGGTGAGGTCGGTGCCGTAGTAGCGGTATCCCTTCTCCATCCGCAGCGAGTCGAGCGCCCGGTATCCACCAGGCCGAATGCCAACCGTTCGTCCGGCGGCCATCAGCCGATCCCACACCTGCACGGCGACACCGGGCTCGAGGTAGAACTCCCACCCCACTTCGCCAACATAGGTGACGCGCTGGGCGAGAGCCTCGAATCCCTCGATATGGATGCTGCGGGCCTGCATGAAGGGGAAGCCCTCTTCCGAGACGTCGTCATCGGTCACGCCCTCCAGTACCTGCCGCGCCTGTGGTCCCCACATCCCAACCACGCACAGCTCCTCGGTAGTCTCACGGATCTCAATCGGTCCATCCTCCTCGCGTCGCTGAAGATGTAAGAAGCCGAGGTCGCTGTTCACGTAGCCGGCGCCGGTCACCAATCGGAACCGTTGTGGGCCAAGCCGCGTGATGGTGACATCTCCCGCCATCCCGCCGCGCCGGTCGAGGAGCTGGGTGTAGACAATACTCCCGATCGGCCGGTTGATCAGGTTGCCCGAAACCCGCTCGAGGAGGGGTAGGGCTCCAGGACCGTCCAGGTCGATTTTCCCGAACGAGGTCATGTCGATGATTCCCACGCGTTCGCGGAATGCGCGATGCTCGTCGGCCTGCAACGCGAACCATGGCGGCCGGGTCCAGCCAAAGCGCCGCTGATCGGCGCCGGCGCGGCGCCACGGGCGGTCCGGCTCGAAGTGCTCCGGCCGTTCCCACCCGTGTTTTTGCCCGAAGACCGCGCCAAGGTCTTGCATCCGGTGGTGGAGGGCGCTCGTCCGCCGCGGCCGGCCCCACTCGTCGGCGTCGTATGGATAGCGAAGGTAGTAGTAATAGCGGTACGTCTCTTTGGCCAGCTCCGCCACGTAGCGATGGTCGCGGTGGACCGGGCCGAAGCGCCAGGGCCGATAGGCGTAAAGGTCGAGCTCGCTGTCTCCCTCCGTGATCAACTCCGTCAACGATTTCCCGATCCCACCGGCGCCGCCGAACCCGTTCAATGACAGCCCAGCCGCCATGAACAGTCCATGGACGCCTGGGACCGGCCCGAGCAGTGGATTCGCGTCGGGAGTCATCGCGTCCGGATGACAGACCAGTTTGATGATCCCTGCCTCGTTGACGAAGGGAAAGCGCCGGGCGGCCCCATTGAGAAGCGGCTCGAAGCGTTGCTGATCGGGCGGGAGCGAGGTACCGGCGTGCTCCCAGGGCACGCCGTCGATCCATCGAGCATTCGGGTTCAGTTCGTAACCGCCCAGCACGACGCCCCCCGCCTCCGCCTTCCCATAGATGAGGTTGTCCGGGTCGCGAAAGCAGGGCATGGTTTGGGGCAGCTCCGCGCCCTCGACCGCTTGCAGCGCGGCGTGCTGGTGATCGACCGGCGTGGAGACGACAAATGCCCCGGCCATGGCAGCCACCTGCGGAGCCCAGATGCCACACGCGACCACCACGACTTCGGTCTCGATCCGCCCGGCTTGCGTCTGCACCGTCTGCACCGCTCCGCGCGAGGACAGCTCGATCCCGGTGACCCGCGTGTCGGTGAGCACCCTCACGCCCAGCTCACCCGCTGCCTTTGCCAGCGCGAAGGTGGCGGTGTGCGGATCGAGGGCGCCGTCCCCCGGCAGCCAGACCGCGCCAAACAGCGAATCCTGGCTGATCGCAGGCATCAATTGTGCCGCCTCCTCGGCCGAAAGCAGCTCGACATCCAACCCGATCGCCCGCGCGCGACTCACGCCCCGCCGTTGCTCCAGCAGTTGCTCGCGACTGGAGGCAAAGCGCAGGCTCCCCACCGTTTCGAAGATGCCGAGCTGGCGGTACAGCTCGATGCTGTAGCGACGAAAGCGCATCATCGTCGGGGAGGGGTTGAACTGGGTGACCAGTCCCGCCGCATGGCAGGTCGACCCGCTGGTCAGGTCGGCCTTCTCCAGCAGCACCGTGTCTCGCCAGCCGGCCCGCGCCAGGTGGTACGCGACGCTGGTGCCGGTGATCCCGCCACCGATGACGACGGCGCGCGCACGGCTCGGTAATTGAGTCATGCGCGCGCCGCTCCGGTCAGACGGTCGAACGACTACTCAACCGGGATCTCCCGATGGATGCGCGCCAGGTCGATGCCCTGCCGTTTGCGCACCACGCGGGCGATCACGTAGATGGCGATGGCCACCAGGTAGGTGACCGCGAAGTAGATCGGCGACGACGCGTTGAGAGAGAAGGACGTCCCGTAGACGGCGTTGAACGACCACTCCGCGAGCATGAAGAGGATGAAGATCGCGCTCACCGCGCCGGTGATCGTGATCACCGGGATGCCGGCGACCTTGAAGCGGGCAATCGGCGAGTTCTCGAAGATGTCCTTGCGGCGCCAGGGCATGATGGCCCCGGCGATGACCGTCCCCAGGAAGGTGATCGCGATCACCCCCGTCGCCCAGAGGAAGATGCCCTGGAAGCTCGGCTGGTACGCCCAGATGGCGCTGACGACCAGCGAGGGAATGATCATCAGGACCAGCGACCCATAGGGGACACGCCGCTTGGCCGAAATGTTGGCGGCCCACTCGGGTAGCACCCGGTCGAAGGCGGCCGCGAAGATGACCCGGGTCGACGAGAGGAAGAGGGTCCCGGCCCAGCCAAAGAACCACAACCCCATGACCACGAGCAGCAAGGCTTGGAAGAGATGGCTGTTGACCAGCCAGCCGGCGAGCATGACCGGATAGGGCCAGATTCCGACCGGCGGCGCCGGGGCACCCGCCACAAAGATGCTGTTCCAGTAGGAGGCGTTGGCCGCGTAGTAGAAGTCCCAGCCGATCGTTTTGACGATCAGCAGGATGATGACCGCCACCAGCGCCACCGTCACCCACAGCCCCCAGAACATGGCGTTGAAGACCTTGCGGTACTCCTTGGCGCCGCGCACCTCGCCGTAGAGCGTGGCTCCCCACACCGGCCACAGCAAGTAGAACGCGAGGAAGGGGAGCAGCAAGAAGGTCGAGGTGATCCCAAAGGCGCCGAACCCGACGCCGGTCGGACCGCCACCCTTGGTCGATGCGGCGATGGTCGCCTGGTAGGCGTTCCCCGTTGCGCCGAATAACGAGCCGGCCTCACGGTTGAACGCGTCGATGAACGCCTGGTGGGTCGAGAAGAGCAGGATCCCGAGCATGACGACCAGACCGCCCATCCCCAGCCAGAAGCAGAACCGCTGGATCTTGGCGTAGCCCTCCATGCCCAGCGTGATGACCCAGCTGACGAAGGCGAGGACGACCAGGCAGCTGACAAAGACGCCTGTCTTGCTGCCGAAGAAGGTAGCCACGCCGGTCCAGCCCAGTGTGTACGCCAGCGGCGCGAAGAACTGGACCACCAGGATGTTGGCGTAGATCGGGGTCCAGAGCCAGAGCGTGAACCACCATCCGGTGATCGCCAGCACGAAGCCGATGCCGCCGCCGAGGATGCGGCTCTGCCAGGCATAGTCGCCGCCGGCGCGCGGCATCGCGCTGACCAGCTGCGCATATGTGAGTACCAGGAAGGTGACGAGCACCCCGGTGAGCAGGACTGCCAGCAGCAGCTGACCGTCGGGAATCGCGTAGACGAACGACATGCCGTAAAGCCCAAGCGTGACGAGGTTGACCGACCAAAAGGCATATAAGAAGGCGTCGAACGTCGACCAGGCTTTGACGAGCCCGGTGGCATTACGTAGGAACAGCGTTGGCCGGGCTGTGTCCGTCGTCGTTGTCGCCATTTACTCCTCCTTCGAAATTTGATCAG